>Ga0102832_1000561_pt1 | contig 53000 bp, 52 predicted proteins | sample EBPBio282013_DNA_FD_88942 | JGI IMG/M metagenome (GOLD analysis project Ga0102832, IMG submission 88942) | Wastewater treatment Type I Accumulibacter community from EBPR Bioreactor in Madison, WI, USA - Reactor 2_5/28/2013_ DNA (Illumina Assembly) | ecosystem: Engineered > Bioreactor > EBPR >...
CGGTGGTGGTGCCGTCGCCCGCGACGTCGTCGGTCTTCTTGGCGACCTCCTTGACCAGCTCGGCGCCGATCTTCTCGAAGGGGTCCTCGAGCTCGATCTCCTTGGCGATGGACACGCCGTCGTTGGTGATCGTGGGGGCGCCCCACTTCTTCTCCAGGACCACGTTGCGGCCCTTCGGTCCGAGGGTGACCCGCACGGCGTCGGCGAGGGTGTTCATCCCGCGCTCCAGGCCGCGGCGCGCCTCGACATTGAATTCAATCAGCTTCGCCATGTGTGTTCGGCAATCCTTTGGCGTCTCGGGGGCCGGGGCCCCACGGGTGGACTCTGGGTTCACGGTCTTCGCCTCGATGCCCGCGACGGACGATCAGGAGATCTCATCGAGTCAGACTGATGGCACTCTCTGCCGGAGAGTGCTAAGTCCATGTTTAGCACTCACGCCCTGCGAGTGCAAACGTTCCGGCGCCCCGAATCACGGCGGACGGGGTGCCACCTCCGGCCCGTACCCGCCAGGCGGGGCCGGAGGTGCCGGTCAGCATCACCGCCGGATGGCGGACCCGTGCGATGCCTGGTTCCCGGCGATCGCCTCGACAGGCCGGACGTCCGGTGGCTGCAGGCTAGCCACTCATCCCGGAGCCCGGCTGGAGACCGATCGGCTGTGGCCAGTGGGGCTGGCCACCGGACGAGCCAACCAGCCCGAGGTCTGGGGACGGTCTGGCAATTGCGAAGGTTTCCTCAAGGGCCGGCGTGGTCACGCACGACCCGGAAGCGTCAGGGTGAAGACCGAGCCCTTCCCCGGGCCGGGGCTGGACGCGGCCAGCGTCCCGCCGTGGGCCTGCGCGATGGCGAGGCTCACCGCCAGCCCGATGCCGGTGCCGCCCGCGTCGCGCGCGCGGGCGGTGTCCGTCCGGTAGAACCGCTCGAAGACGCGCTCGAGGTGCTCGGGCGCGATCCCGTCGCCGGTGTCGCTGACGGTGATCACCGCCCCGGCGGCGTCCACGGTCGCGGCGAGGGCGACCCGCCCGCCCCGCGGGGTGTGCCGCAGGGCGTTCGAGAGCAGGTTCGCCAGCACCTGCCCGATGCGCTGGGCGTCGGCGTGCACCGTCCCGGCCGGGTCACCGTCGACCTCCAGCCCGACGCCCTTCCGGGAGAAGTCCTCCGCCGCGGCGAGCCGCGCGCGCTCCAGCAGCACCCCCACCTCGCACGGTCCTGGGTGGACGGCCAGCCCGCCTTCGGCGTCGGAGATGTCCCGCAGGTCGGCGGCCAGCCGGGTGAGCCGGCCCGCCTGGTCGGCGAGCGTGGCGAGCGTCGTCGGGTCGGCGTCCAGGACGCCGTCCGCGACGGCTTCCACCGTCACCGCCAGCGAGGCGATCGGCGTGCGCAACTCGTGGGCGAGGTCGGCCAGCAGCCGCCGGCGCGCGTCCTCCGCCTCCCCCAGCCGCGACGCCATCGTGTTGAACGCCGACGCCAGCAGCGCGATCTCCTCGCCGGCGCCGGGCCCCGGGTCGGCCCGCAGCCCGAAGTCGCCGTCGGCCACCCGGCGGGCCGCGACCGCCAGTTCACGCAGCTGGCGGCGCAGCGGCCGCACCATCGCCAGCGCGACCGTCACCGCGACGGCCGCGGCCACCAGCAGCGCGACGGCGAGCGAGATCCACATCGCGGAGCGGAAGGCGTTCTCGGCGTAGGAGAGCTGGTCGGGGGTCTCCAGCGGCCCGTTCTGAACCAGGTAGTAGTCGAAGAGGCCGGGGCCGATGCCCGCCATCACGACGGCGACGGTGGCCAGCAGCGCCACGAGCACCGCGAGCTCGCCGAGCAGCAGCCGTCCGTAGAACGTGCGGCTGAAACGCTCGCCGGGCCTCAGCGCCGGCACCGCGTCGCCCCGCTCACCCCGCGCCCATCCGGTAGCCGACCCCCCGGACGGTCACGATGTAGCGCTGCCGTGAGGGGTCGTCGCCCAGCTTGCGTCGCAGGTTGGCCACGTGGACGTCCACCAGGTGCTGGTCGCCGGCCTCCGCGTCACCACCCCAGATCGTCTCGATCAGGCGACGCCGGCTGAACGCCAGCCGCGGCCGCTCGGTGAGCACGGCCAGCAGGTCGAACTCGGTGGGCGTGAGGTCGACCAGCCGACCGGCGAGGCTCGCCTCGCGCGCGGCGACGTCGACGGTCAGTTCCCCGAAGCGCCGGGCCGGGTCGGCCTCTGCCCCACGGGCGCGCGGACGGCGCAGCATGGCCTGCACGCGGGCGACGAGCTCGCGGGCACTGAACGGTTTGGTGACGTAGTCGTCTGCGCCGACCGACAGTCCGATCAGCACGTCGACCTCGTCGGTGCGGGCGGTGAGCATGATGATGTAGCAGTCGCTGAAGGTACGGATCCGCCGGCACACCTCCACACCGTCCAGGCCCGGCAGCCCGAGGTCGAGGATCACCACCGTCGGGTCGATCCGCCGGGCCAGGTCGACCGCCTCCAGCCCGTCACCGGTGATGGTCGCGTCGAAGCCCGCCCGGTCGAGGTAGGACGCCACCACGCCCGCCAGGACAGGTTCGTCGTCGACGACGAGCACGTGGCCGAGCCGCTCCGCGTCCATCGCACCCTCCCTCGGGCGCCCAGCCTAGGGCTTGGGCCGCCGCAGGGGGACGGCGTCGCCGGACGGTTCTCGGCCTACGGCCCCCGTGATACCTCCACGGGCGTGGTACTGCTCGCACCGGCGCGCCACCGCGCGCTGCGGCGACAATGGGGCCATGCCGGCCACCGTCCCCGCCACCACGCCCCTGCACTGGGTGCGGGCGGGCTGGAACCTGCTCAACCTGTCCACCGTGCTGGGCCTGCTGGTCGCCCTCGCCGGACGCGCGCGGCTGCGCTGGGGGAACCAGGCGACCGTAGTCGGGGAGAACTACCGGCTGCCGTTGCCGCGGGCCGGCGCCTTCACGGTGGGCAATGTGATCCTGGTGCCGCGCGGGCTGCTCGCCGGCGTGGAGCTCGTGCACCCGGGCACCTTCGACCACGAGGCGCGGCACAGTTCGCAGTACGCGTGGTTCCTCGGGCTGCCGTTCCTTCCCTGCTATGCGGTGGCGTCCGGCTGGTCGTGGCTGCGCACCGGGGACGCGTGGTCGCGCAACTGGTTCGAGCGCAACGCGGGGCTGGCCAGGGGCGGCTACCTCGAGCACGCGGCGGACAACACCGGGCTGAAGCGGATCGGACGCGCGCTGCGCCTGACGCGGTGAGGCGCTAGACCTTCAGGTTCACGCCGAGGCGGCGCGCGGTGCGCTCCTTCTGGCGGGTGGCGCGGAGCCGGCGCAGGCGCTTGACCAGCAGCGGGTCGTGGGCCAGGGCCTCCTCGGTGTCGATCAGCGCATTGAGCAGCTGGTAGTACCGGGTGGGCGAGATGTCGAACCGCTCGCGGATCTCCGACTCCTTGGACCCCGGCAGCGCCCACCACTGCTTCTCGAAGTCCAGCAGGGCTGCCTGCTGCTCCGACACGGTGGATCCGGCGATGACCATGGGGTTGGGCATGGCCCAAGGTTAGCGCGCGAACCACACCGGTGTCATTCGTTCGTCCGGGTCCGCGGCAGGGGCGCATAGACTGGATCGCGGCCCGCGGGCACCAGTTGCAGTCCAATAGTGAGGATGCTCGATGCAGTCGCTGCACGGCACTGTCCAGCATTACGCGTGGGGAACCACCGACGCGATCCCGAACCTTCTGGGGGTCCCGGCCGACGGCCGCCCGTTCGCCGAGTACTGGCTGGGAGCGCACCACGTGGCGCCGTCCCGGCTCGACGGGACCACCCTCGACGCGCTGCTGCGCGAGCGGCCCACCCTCATCGGGGACCGCAGCCGTACCAGTTTCGGCGACCAGCTGCCGTACCTGTTGAAGGTGCTCTCGGCCCGGCACGCCCTCTCCCTCCAGGTGCACCCGTCCCGGGAGCAGGCACAGGAGGGCTACGCCCGCGAGAACGAGGCCGGCATCGCCCCCGACGCCCCCGAGCGCACCTACAAGGACGACTGGCCCAAGCCGGAGATCCTGATCGCCCTGGAGGAGTTCCACACCCTCTCCGGCTTCCGCGACCCCCGTCGCACCGCGTCCCTGTTCGCCGGGCTGGGGGTGGCCGGAGAACTCGCGTCCGTGATCGGCCCCCTGACCGAGCGCAAGGGGCCGGCGGCGCTGGCCGAGGTGTTCCTCGACGTGCTGAGCCTGGACGGCGAGCGCGCCCAGCTGTCCGAGCTGGTGTGCGCCGCGGCCATGGCGCACAAGGACGACGAGGGGGAGCTCGGCGAGTTCGCAAGGACCGTCCTCGAGCTGGACGAGGTGTTCCCGACCGACCCCGGCATCCTCGCCGCCCTGCTGATGAACCGGGTGACCCTCCAGCCGGGCGAGGCGCTGTTCGTCCCGGCCGGCCACATGCACGCCCACCTGCGCGGCACCGGCATCGAGGTGATGGCCAACTCCGACAACGTCGTGCGCGGCGGCCTGACCACCAAGCACGTGGACGTGACGGAGCTGGTCAAGGTGGTGGAGTTCTCCCCGTCCGACCCCGTGGTCACCCGGCCCGAGCCGGTGGCCCCCGGCGTCGACCGCTACCCGGCCCCGTGCCCGGAGTTCGACGTGTGGCGGATCGCCCCCGGCACCGCGACCGTCACGGTTCCCGGCGTCGGCTCCGCCCGGATCCTCCTCGTGGTCTCCGGCACCGCTGAACTCGCCGGGCGCGACGAGACGCTGCCCCTCGGCCGGGGCGGGTCGTGCTTCCTCGCCGCGGACGAGCAGGCCACGCTGAGCGGGGACGCGGTCGCCTTCCTCGCCGCCTCCGGCGTGCGCTGAGGTGCCCGACCGGCCGTTCCTGGACGACGCTGTCGCGGGCCTGGTGGCCTCCGGCCGGCGCCCGGTGGTGCTGATCGACGGCGGCGCGGGCTCCGGCAAGACCACCCTGGCCCAGGACCTCGCCGCCACGTGGCCCGGCCCGGTCCAGGTCGTCGGCCTGGACGAGCTGTACCCCGGCTGGCACGGCCTGGCCTCTGCGGCGGCCGCCGTCCCCGGCCTCATCACCGGCACGGGGTTCACCACCTGGGACTGGGCCGGCGACCGACCGGGCCCGTGGCGGGCGCTGGACCCCCGGGTGGCCCTTGTCGTCGAGGGCTGCGGCGCCCTCACCCCGTCCAGCCGCCCGCTGGCCGGCCTGGCGGTGTGGCTGGAGCTGGACGAGCAGACCCGCAAGCAGCGCGCCCTCGCCCGCGACGGCGCGGTGTTCGCCGCCCACTGGGACGAGTGGGCGGCCCAGGAGGCCGACCACTGGCGGGCCGACCGGCCGTGGGAGCTCGCCGACGTGGTGCTCGGCCCGCCCGGCACCTGAGCACCGTCCCCGCCACGGCGACCCGCCGTGCTGGCACAATGGTGCGCCGGGCCCGGCCCTGGCCTCCGTAGCTCAGCTGGCAGAGCACCCGCCTTGTAAGCGGACGGTCACCGGTTCGAATCCGGTCGGAGGCTCGCAGGCCCGGTCCGCGCGACCGCGACGCCCGCTCAGGCCGCGGCGCGCGTCCGCTGCTTCCACCACTGCTGGGCGATGATCGCGACCAGGATCGCCACCGACACCCACGTGAGGTACTTGCCGTAGGCGTCCATCACGGCGACGGCCGGCTCGCCGATCCAGTACCCGACGGCGAGGCACGCCCCGTTGACCACGACCGAGGACACCAGCGAGACCGAGAGGAACTTGGTCAGGCTCGTGCCCGCCTCGCCGAGGACGGCGACGATGACGGCGCGGCCGGGCACGAAGGGCACCATCGAGACCGCCAGCGCCAGCACGTCGTACTTCCGGGCGAAGCGCTCGGCGCGGTCGTTGATCCTGCGGGCCCGCTCGGAGCGGCCGGACCAGACCTCGATCAGGTTGCGTCCCCACAGCCGCCCGGCCCACCAGTAGATCCAGTCGAACTTGATCAGGCCGAACGTGCCGATGAACCACACCAGCGGCCACCACGGGTCGCCGACCGCAGCCCTGGCACCGATCAGCACCATGCCCGACCACGAGCCGAGGGACGCGAGGACGTGCGGCCCGAAAGCCAGCAGCGTGGGCCTCAGGAACGACATGACCAGGCCGTACACGGCGGCGACGCCGAGCCAGGAGAAGCACGCGATGTCGGCCCGCGTGGGCTGGTGGCGCCACGGCAGCGCCGGGTCATCCCACCACTCGCGAGCGGCACCCTCCTGCGGGCCGGCGGAGGGGTCGGGCCGGGCGTCCTCGCTCTGGGCATCGCTCACCCCGCGAGCGTACCCGAGCACCACCGGCGGTCCGGAGACGACGTTCGCGGCCGTCCGGGCCCGGTTCGGGACGCTGGCAGCTTCCACCGACTTCGTGCGAAGATGACCCTGCCGCACCCGCGGCGCTTCTTCCACTACGGATCGTCGGGCACGTACCTGCCCGTGGAAAGGTGTATTTGGCATGGCCACTGTCAGTTTCAAGGACGCGTCACGGGTGTATCCCGGCGCTGACCACCCCGCCGTCGACAAGCTGAACCTCGAGATCGGGGACGGCGAGTTCATGGTCCTGGTGGGCCCCTCCGGTTGCGGCAAGTCGACGTCGCTGCGCATGCTCGCCGGCCTCGAAGAGGTGAACTCCGGCAAGATCTTCATCGGTGACCGCGACGTCACCGACCTCCCGCCGAAGGACCGGGACATCGCGATGGTGTTCCAGAACTACGCGCTGTACCCGCACATGACCGTCGCAGACAACATGGGCTTCGCCCTGAAGATGGCCGGCGTCGCGAAGGCAGAGCGCGACGCGCGCGTCATGGAGGCCGCCCACCTGCTGGGCCTGGAGTCCTTCCTCGCCCGCAAGCCCAAGGCCCTCTCCGGTGGCCAGCGCCAGCGCGTCGCCATGGGCCGCGCCATCGTCCGCCAGCCGCAGGTCTTCCTGATGGACGAGCCGCTGTCGAACCTCGACGCCAAGCTCCGCGTGTCCACCCGCACCCAGATCGCGGCCCTCCAGACCCGCCTGGGCGTCACCACCGTCTACGTGACCCACGACCAGGTCGAGGCCATGACGATGGGCGACCGCGTCGCGGTCATGAAGGACGGCATCCTGCAGCAGGTCGACAGCCCGCTCACCCTGTACGACAAGCCGGCCAACCTGTTCGTCGCGGGCTTCATCGGCTCCCCGGCCATGAACCTGATCAGCGGCGAGATCACCGACGGTGGCGTCCTGGTCGGCGATTACGTCGTGCCCGTGCCGCGGGAGACCCTGGCGAAGGCCGGCGAGGAGAAGTCGCTGGTGCTCGGCATCCGTCCGGAGAACTTCAAGCTCGCCACCGAGGGCATCGGCCTCGACGTGGACGTGGTCGAGGAGACCGGCGCGGACGCCTACGTCTACGGCACCCTGGCGGGCCTGGACGTCGACGCCAAGCTGTCGGCCCAGCAGATCGTGGCCCGGGTCTCGGCCCGGACGCCACCGCAGCGCGGCACCACCGTCAAGCTGAACGCCGTCGACCCGGCCAGCATCCACGTCTTCTCCGACAAGACGCAGGAGCGGCTGAGCGCCTGATCAGCACGTCGGGAGGCCGGCCGGGGAGACCCGGCCGGCCTTTCGCCGTTCCGGGACGGTGACCGTCCACCCCGCCCCGGGCATTCACCGCCATGGTGTACAAAAGACGGGTGCCCCGGTTCCTCTCCTCGCGCCCGGACTCACGGCTGATCCCGCTGCCGTGGGAACTGCCGCTCGCGGAGTGGCCGACCGACTACCTGGTGGCCCTGCCGCGCGGCATCTCCCGCCACGTCGTGCGGTTCATCAAGGTCGGCAACTCGGTGTACGCGGCCAAGGAGGTCATCGAGAGCCTGGCCATCCACGAGTACCGCACGCTCACCGACCTGCACCGCACCGACACCCCCGCGGTGGAGCCGCTCGCGGTGGTCACCGGACGCGTCGGGCTCGACGGCGAGCCGCTCGACCCCGTGCTGATCACCCGGCACCTCCAGTTCTCGCTGCCCTACCGCTCGCTGTTCGCCCAGGGCGTCCGCCCCGAGACCGTCGGCCGGCTCCTGGACGCCATGGTCGTCCTGCTGGCCCGCCTGCACCTGGTCGGCTTCCTGTGGGGCGACGTCTCGCTGTCGAACATCCTGTTCCGGCGGGACGCGAACGAGTTCGCCGCCTATCTGGTCGACGCGGAGACCGCGGAGATGCACGAGACCCTCACCGACGGCCAGCGCGAGCACGACCTGACCATCGCGATCACCAACCTCTACGGGGAGTTCAGCGATCTCGAGGCCGGCCGGATGCTGGACGAGTCGCTCGACCCGCTGAAGCTGGTGGAGTCGATCATCACCCGCTACCGGGAGCTGTGGGCGGAGCTCACCGGGGCGGAGGAGTTCTCCGAGCAGGAGGTCTTCCGGATCGAGAACCGCGTGCGCCGGCTGAACGCTCTCGGCTTCGACGTGGCGGAACTGTCGATCGAGACCTCCCCGGACGGCTCCAGCATCCGCATCCAGCCGAAGGTCGTGGACGCCGGCCACCACACCCGGCGCCTGCTGCGCCTGACCGGCCTGGACGTCGAGGAGCACCAGGCCCGCCGGCTCCTGAACGACCTGGACACGTTCCGGGTGCGCACCAGCCAGGGCTCGGTCGACGAGCCGGTGGTCGCCCACCAGTGGCTGACCGAGTGCTTCCAGCCGGTGGTCACGGCCGTGCCGCCGGAGCTGCGGGGCAAGCGCGAGGCCGCGCAGATCTACCACGAGGTGCTCGACTACCGCTGGTACGCCTCGCAGCGGGAGAACCGCGAGGTGCCGCTGCTGGAGGCGACCTGGGGCTACATCGCCGACGTCCTGCGTGCCCTGCCGGACGAGGACCTCACCGACGCGACACGGGTCGGCGGGGACGAGCGCCAGCTGGCCAACCCCTACGACCCGTCCCAGGGCTTCGTGGACGACGAGGGCCCGATGCCGGAAGACCCCTGGGAGACCGCCGAGGACGACGAGCCCGCCTCCCCGCCCGGCTTCCTGGACATCGACGCGCTGCGCGCACGCAAGCGCTGACCGTCCGGCTGCGCCCACTCGGTACACTTCCGCGGTGAGCTTCCGCCTGTACGACAGCGCCCAGCGCAAAGTGGTCGACTTCCAGCCGTTGCAGCCCGGCGTGGTGTCGATCTACTGCTGTGGGCCCACCGTGCAGTCCGCCCCACACCTTGGCCACATCCGCAAGGAGGTCAACTTCGACGTCCTGCGGCGCTGGCTCGAGGCCTCCGGGCACCGCGTGACGATGGTCACCAACGTCACCGACATCGACGACAAGATCCTGATCAAGTCGGCGGAGGCCGGTCGCCCGTGGTGGGCGCACGCCTACCTGTTCGAGGGCGCCTTCCACGAGGCGTTCCGCGCCCTCGGCGTCCGTCCGCCCACCTACGAGCCCCGCGCCACCGGCCACGTGCCGGAGATGATCGAGCTCATCGGGGTGCTCATCGACCGTGGGCACGCCTACGTGGCCGACGACTCCTCCGGCGACGTCTACTTCGACGTGAAGTCGTGGCCCGCCTACGGCGCGCTGTCCGGCATGAAGGTCGACGAGATGGCCCCCGCGGAGGACGCGGACCCCCGCGGGAAGCGCGACCCGCGCGACTTCGCGCTGTGGAAGGGCCACAAGGCCGGCGACCCCGAGACGGCCGCCTGGGAGACACCGTGGGGACGCGGCCGCCCCGGCTGGCACCTGGAGTGCTCGGCGATGGCCGGCAAGTACCTCGGGGACGCCTTCGACATCCACGGCGGCGGCCTGGACCTGCGGTTCCCGCACCACGAGAACGAGCTGGCGCAGTCCCGGGCAGCGGGACGGCCGTTCGCGACCTACTGGATGCACAACGCCTGGGTGACCCAGGCGGGCGAGAAGATGAGCAAGTCGCTGGGCAACACCGCCGACGTGATGACCGCCGTCAGGGCCTGGGGTGGCCGGGCCGTGCGGCTCTACCTGGCCGGCCCCCACTACCGCTCGGCGATCGAGCTGTCCGACGCGTCGCTCGCCGAGGCGGCCGCCCAGCTCGCGCGCATCGACTCCTTCCTCGACCGGGCACGGGCCAACGCCCCGCTGCCGGACGGTGCCGCCTCCACCGAGGCGATCCCCCCGGCCTTCGCCGCAGCCATGGACGACGACCTCGGCACCTCGGCGGCGATGGCCGTGCTGTTCGGCACCGTGAAGGAGGGCAACGTCGCCCTGGAGGCCGGCAACACCGCGGCCGCCGTCCGCGCCCACGCCGCGGTGAAGGCGATGCTCGGCGTGCTCGGACTCGACCCGGACGCCCCCGAGTGGGCTCAGGAGGCCGCGGCGGGCGGGGACCTGACGCCGGTCGTCGACGGTCTCGTCGCGGCGCTGCTCGAGCAGCGCCAGCAGGCGCGCGCACGCAAGGACTGGCCGGCAGCGGACGCGATCCGCGACCAGCTGGCCACGATCGGCCTGAAGGTCGAGGACACCCCCAACGGCCCCCGCTGGTCGCTGGAGAAATAGGAGCGTCATGCCAGGGAACAGCCAGCGCAAGGGCGCCGTCCGCAAGAAGGGGAAGACCACCCCTGCCGGCTCGGGCGGCCGCGTCCGCCGTGGCCTGGAGGGCAAAGGCCCCACGCCGCGAGCCGAGGACCGGCCCTACCACAAGGCCTACCGCAAGCGCGGGCCCAACGAGGCCGGCAAGACCACCGGTGCCAAGCCCAAGGGACGCGCGTCCTCGCGGGCGTCCGCCGGCGGGACCGCGACGGCCGGCGCCGACTGGGTGATCGGGCGCAACCCGGTGCTCGAGGCGCTCCAGGCCGGCCTGCCCATCCGCCGCGCCTACGTCGCCGACGGGGTCGAGCGCGACGACCGGCTGCGGGACATCCTCGCCTTCGCCGCGGAGCACGGCATCCCGCTGCTCCAGGCCACCCGGCCGGAACTCGACCGGCTCACCGGCGGCGGCGTGCACCAGGGCGTCGCCCTCCAGCTGCCCGCCTTCGAGTACGCGGACGCGGAGGACGTGCTCGCCGACGCCCTGGACGCCCCCGAGGGTGGCCTCGTGGTGGCCTGCGACTCGATCACCGACCCGCGCAACCTGGGCGCGATCATCCGCAGCGCCGCAGCCTTCGGCGCGCACGGCGTGATCATCCCCGAGCGGCGCTCGGCGCAGATGACGGCCGCGGCGTGGAAGACGTCCGCCGGCGCGGCGGCCCGCGTCCCCGTGGCGCGGGTGACGAACCTGAACCGCACGCTCAAGGCCTACGCCGACGCCGGGTTCACGGTGGTCGGGCTGGCCGGTGAGGCCGAGACCGACATCGCCGGCTTCCCCGGCATCGACGGGCCCGTGCTCCTGGTCGTCGGCTCCGAGGGCGAGGGCCTGGCGAGGCTGGTGCGCGAGAACTGCGACGTGCTGGTGACGATCCCGATCCAGTCCGCGGTGGAGTCGCTCAACGCCTCCGTCGCGACGGCGATCGCGCTCTACGAGGTGTCCCGCTCCCGGGCGTGACGCCCGCCTCCCTGAGGGGCACCTGAGGAGCGGATAACAAACTGCTCGCGGGTGCACGAAGGTGTGCGAGATCCCCCCGGCGCGCCCGGCGGTCATGGCATGGTCGCCCGGGAGCCGCACCCGCGGCGACCGCGAAGGGACCCGTTGTGACCAGCAGAATCCTCGACACCCGCCCACCGTCGACGGGCACCCCGTCGCGCGGACCCCGCCGGCTCCTCGCGGTCGCGGCCGCCGCCGCGCTCACCGTCGGGATCGGCGCGACCGGCGTGACGCCGGCCAGGGCCGCGTCCCCGTCCTTCTGCGCCGACGGCAGCCAGCCGTACGCCCCGGTGGCCGAGGTGGAGGCCTTCGCCGCGGGAACGCCGGTCACCGGGCTCTCCGTCACCCACGGCACCACCCCGGACGCGTTCACCGGCACCTACGTCGGCTTCATCGACAACGCACTGGGCAAGGACAAGGACCTCCTGCTCTTCCGGCTGAGCAGCCCGGTCATCGACGGCACGGACGGGCTGAAGCCCGCCGGCATCTGGGCCGGCATGTCCGGGTCGCCGGTCTACGACGGCGACGGGCGGCTGATCGGGGCGGTCTCCTACAGCCTCAACGCCGACAACCTCCCGATCGCCGGCGTCACCCCGGCCGAGTACATGCGGACGATCGGCACCACGGCCGTCGGCACGGCGTCCACGATCAGGACGACGAGCACCGGGCTGAAGGTGTCCGCCGCCGGCACCGCCGCGGCCGGCGCGAGCCTGACCGGCACGAGCTTCTCGCCGATCCGGACGGTGAAGGTCGCCGGGACCGCCGGCGCCCGGCAGAACGCCTTCGCCAATCGCACCCTCGCCCGCACGCCGCGCACCGCGAGGTCGGCGGCGTTCCTGCGCAGCGGCGGGTTCCTCCCCGCCCCGGCCGTCTCGGCGTCCGCCGTGCCCGAGGACCTGGTCGCCGGCGGAACGGTGGCTGCGCTGTACAGCAGCGGCGACCTGCTCGCCGGTGCCGTCGGGACGGTGACCGCCGTCTGCGGCGACACCGTGTGGGCCTTCGGCCACCCGATGGACTACACCGGCAGGACCTCGATGCTGATGGCGAACGCCTCGACGGCCCTGATCGTGCCCGACAGCACCGGCTCCGAGGGCTCCTACAAGCAGGTCTCCCAGTTCGGCGCCCCGCTCGGCATGATCACCCAGGACCGCTTCGTCGGGATCCGCGGTACCACCGGCGACGTCGAGGCCTTCGGCATCGAGGTGGCCGTGCAGGGCCCGTCCGGCACCCCGCTGGCCACCTACAGCGGCGACCTGGCCTCCCAGGAGCTCACGCCGTCGGCCGTCGCCTACCTCGTCGGCACCGCGGCGATGGAGCAGCTCGACCAGTACGGCGCCGGCACCGGACGGCTGAGCTGGACCATCGCCTACCGGCGCGCGGACGGCAGCAGCGGGAGCTTCACCAACTCCCAGGTGGTGGCGGACTCCTCGTGGTTCCTCGACGAGATCGGCACGCCGCCCGCGGAGGACGCGTGGGCGATCGTCGACAACGCGTTCGAGGAGGTGGCCATCACCGGCGTCCAGGTCACCCTGACGCTGCTCGACGACGACGCGATCACCTACGCGCCGTCCGGCATCCAGCTCCGCGACGCAGCCGGCACCTGGAGGTCACCGGCGGGCACCAGGCTGAAGCACGGCAGCACCTACACGGTTCGCCCCACATACACCGTGAAGACGAACGGGCGCGCCACCGGCACCACCCACGGCGACCCGGTGACGTTCACGCTGTCGTCGAAGGCGCGCCGGAGCGGGTCGTTCACGGTGGCCGCGGTCAACCGGCCCGGGGACGTGTGCGAGACCGACGCCGACGGCTTCACCCTGTGCACCAGCTGGGACGTCGAGGAGGACGGCAGCGGGATCGAGGCCTCCGACTTCGACGATCTGGTCGCCCTGCTGGACGAGTACGTCTCCGACGACGCCGTGGTCGCGAGCCTGCGCTACAAGCTGAAGAAGGGCTCCACCTCGCGGTCGTTCGGCTGGACCGGCCCGGGCGTGGTCGAGGGCTCGTCGAGGACGAGCTTCACCGTCCGGTAGGGGCGGTCGGCCCGGCCGCGGGGGCCGGGCCCGTCCCGGTCAGCCGCGGGCGACGGCCTCGACCAGCGCGGCGTTGAAGGCCGGCAGGTCGCGCGGGCTGCGGCTGGACAGCAGGTTGCCGTCCACGACGACCTCCTGGTCGACCCAGTGGGCCCCGGCGTTCTTCAGGTCGGTGGAGATCCGCGTGGTGGACGTGATCGTGCGTCCCGCCACCACGCCCGCCTCGATCAGGATCCACGGGCCGTGGCAGATGGACGCCACCGGCTTGCCGGCGTCCATGAAGGCCTTCACGAAGGCGATCGCCTTCGGGTTGGTGCGGATCTTGTCGGAGTTCAGGGTGCCGCCAGGCAGCACCAGGGCGTCGAAGTCCGCGGGGTCGGCCTCGTCGAGGGTGAGGTCGACGTCGAAGTCGTCGCCGCGGTCCCAGTCACCGATCAACGCGGTGATCGTGCCGTGCTCCTCCGAGACCAGCACCGGCTCGGCGCCCGCGCTGGCGAGGGTCGCCCACGGCTCGGTGAGTTCCGGCTGCTCCACGCCGCGCTTCAGCACGAACGCCACCTTCTTGCCGGTCAGGTCGGTCATCGTCTCCCCTTCTGGTCGAACCACGAACCTCCCCAGTGTGCCCCGCCACGCGGCCGCACGCAGCGGCTTGCACAGGCGCGCGGACGACCCGCCGGGTACCGGACGTTTACCCATCCGGAGCCGAGGGCGGCCCGGGTCGGGCCGCGGGCACGGCGGGCCGCGGCGCCCCCGGTCGAATAGAGTGGGCCGTCGATCGTCGATCCCAGGAGTCCGCCCGTGTCCGATCTCGCCAGCACCGCGTCGTCCATCTACAGCCAGGCCCTCGGCGTGATCGAGCAGGTCGAGCCGCGCATCGCCGCGGCCACCCGCGCCGAGCTGCGCGACCAGCGCGCGTCCCTGAAGCTGATCGCCAGCGAGAACTACGCCTCGCTCCCGGTGCTGATGACGATGGGCACCTGGCTGAGCGACAAGTACGCCGAGGGCACGATCGGCCACCGCTTCTACGCCGGCTGCCAGAACGTCGACACCGTCGAGGCGGTCGCCGCAGAGCACGCCCGTGAGCTGTTCGGCGCCGAGTACGCCTACGCGCAGCCGCACTCCGGCATCGACGCCAACCTGGTGGCCTACTGGTCGATCCTCGCCCACCGGGTGGAGAACCCCACCCTGGAGCGGCTCGGCGCCAAGACCGTCAACGACCTCTCCGAGGAGGACTGGGAGGCGCTGCGCGCCACGTTCAACGCCCAGCGCGTGATGGGCATGGCACTCGACGCCGGCGGCCACCTCACGCACGGCTTCCGCCACAACATCTCCGGCAAGATGTTCCGCCAGCTCTCCTACGGCACGCACCCCGAGACCGGCCTGATCGACTACGACAAGCTCCGCGCGGACGCCCGCGAGTTCAAGCCGCTGATCCTGGTGGCCGGGTACTCCGCCTACCCGCGCCGGGTGAACTTCGCGAAGATGCGCGACATCGCGGACGAGGTGGGCGCGACCCTGTTCGTCGACATGGCGCACTTCGCGGGGCTCGTGGCAGGCAAGGTGTTCACCGGCGAGGAGAACCCGATCCCGTACGCCGACGTGGTGGCCACCACCACCCACAAGTCGCTGCGCGGCCCGCGCGGCGGCCTCGTCCTCGCCACGGCGGAGTACGCGCCCAGCGTCGACCGCGGCTGCCCGATGGTGCTCGGCGGCCCGCTCGGCCACGTGATGGCGGCCAAGGCGGTCGCCCTGGCCGAGGCCCGCCAGCCCGCCTTCCAGGCCTACGCCCAGGCCGTGGCCGACAACGCCAAGACCCTCGCCGAGGGCCTGAGGAAGCGGGGCGTGGACCTCGTCACCGGCGGCACGGACAACCACCTCGTGCTCCTGGACGTCGGGTCGTTCGGCCTCACCGGCCGCCAGGCCGAGTCGGCGCTGCTGGACGCGGGCATCGTCACCAACCGCAACTCCGTCCCCCGCGACCCCAACGGCGCCTGGTACACCAGCGGCGTCCGGATCGGCACGCCCGCGCTGACCTCGCGCGGCTTCGGCGCCGCGGAGTTCGACGCGGTCGCCGAGCTGATCACCGGCGTCCTGAGGGCCACCACCCCGGTGGCCACCGCCGCCGGCACCCCCGGCAAGGCCAAGTACCTGCTCGCCGACGGCATCGCCGAGCGGACGCGCGCCGCCGCCGCGGAACTCCTGGACGCGAACCCGCTCTACCCCGGCCTGGAGCTCTAGCCCACCCGCCCGCCCGGCCCTCCCCCGCTCCGTTCGCGCTGCCGAATGCAACTCTTGCCGCCGGAATTCCGGCGGCAAGAGTTGCATTCGGGGGCGAGCGTGGGTGTGGGGGGCGAGCGTGGGTGTGGGGGGCGAGCGCGGGTGTGGGGGGCGGGCGGAGGCGGGGCGCGGAGGTTGGGGGCGGGCGCGGAGGGAGCCCGCGGCTACTGGCGGCCTCGGCGGAAGCGCCGCTTCAGGGTGAGGCCGGACGGGAGCGGCGGCGCCTCCAGGCGCGGGACGGGGCCACGGTAGCCGGGTACGCGACCGAACCGGTCGTCGGGGGCGGCATTCCACTCCTCGCGGAGGCGGACGATGTCGTCGTGGCTGCGGCCGATGAAGTTCCACCACATCACCACGCCCTCCTCGAACGGCTCGCCGCCGAGCAGCATGATGCGCGCCGGCGCGTCGGTGGGGTTGGACAGGCGCAGCGAGTCCTGCCCGGCGTCCCTGACCCCGAGGACGGTGCTGTCGAGCCGTACGCCGTCGACGTCCACGTGCCCGGTGTCGACGAGGACGCCGTGCTCGAAGCCGGGGTCGACCGCCAGCTCCCAGGTGGTCCCCGGCGCGAGGACGACCTCCGCGCCCAGCAGCGGCGTCTCGGTGCGCACCGGCGACACCGCGTCCTCCAGCCGTCCCACGAGCAGCCGCGCGCGGACGCCCTCGGCGTCCCACACCTCGGGCACGTGGTGCTGGAACTCCCGCACCAGGTCCGAGCTCGCCTCCGGCAGCACCACCCACAGCTGGACGCCGTGCAGCAGGTCCCGCCCGGGCGTGGACACCTCGGAATGCGCGATCCCGTACCCGGAGGTCATCAGGTTCACCTCGCCCGGACGCACCATCGAGTGGACGCCGCCGGAGTCGCGGTGTTCGATCTCGCCCTCGAACAGCCAGCTCACCGTCTGCAGCCCGGTGTGCGGGTGCGGCGGCACGTCCATGCACACCCCGCGCTCCGGTCCGTAGTGGTCGACGAAGCACCAGGCGCCGACGAACGAGCGGCGCAGCGACGGCAGCGTGCGGCGCACCCTGAGGGCGTCGGCGTCGCCGAGGGTGACGTCCTTGGGTTCGATCAGCTGCACGTGCTCGGGGTCGTGGTCGCCGCCGACGATGCAGTCGACGACCTCCGACCTGGCCTCGACGTTGCTCATGCCCGCTCCTTCCGCTCGTCCCCCGCTGCCTGCTCAACCACCGCGTGGGCGGCGACTGTTCCCGGCACGTCCCGGCCGGGGCCGTCGCGCGCTCAACGGGCCGGGACGGAGGCGGCGCGGATGGCGTCCATGGTGCGCAGCGCGGCCAGCGTGCGCGCGTGATCTGCCGCCGGGGAGTCCTCGCCACGGCACAACCGCGCGAAGCGCTCGACCTCGTACTCCAGGGTGAACGGGGGCGCGTCGACGTCCACGACCTCCGTGGTGCCGTCCAGCAGCCGCAGTTCGAGCCGGCGGGGCGCGGGCAGGTGGTCGATGACGAGCGTGCCCTGCTCACCCTGCAGCTCGCTCGGCACGTCGGACGCGGTGATCTTCGACCACGTGAGCGCGGCGACCAGCCCGGGGTAGGACGCGAGCGCCGTCCCTGCACCGTCGCCACCCCCGCCGATCGGGACGGACGCCGCCAGGACGGAGGCGGGCTCCCCGAGGAGGTCGACGAGGGCGCTCACGCAGTACACGCCGAGGTCGTTGAGCGCTCCGCCGCCCAGGGCCGGGTCGAAGATGTTCACCCGCTCCCCCGCCAGCACGAGGTCGTAGCGCGACGACCGCTGGCAGTACCGCAGCGACGCCAGCCGCAGGGTGCCGAGCCGGGGCAGCAGGGCACGGACGGCGGCCGTCCCCGGGTCGTACGCGCTGCGCATGCCCTCGAGCACCACCACGCCCGCCGCGTCCGCCTCGGCCACCAGCGTGGCGAAGTCCGCGGCGCGCAGCGTGGCCGGCTTCTCCACCAGCACGTGCAGCCCGGCCCGGACGGCGTCGGTCGCCTGCGCGAGGTGGAGGCTGTTCGGCGTTCCGACGTAGACGGCGTCCACCGCACCCGAGGCGAGCAGGGCGGGCAGGTCGCCGGACGAGGAGCGGGCACCGATCACCCTGGCGAACCGCGCGGCCCGCTCGGCGTCGCGCGAGCAGGCCACGGCCACCTCGACCCCGGGGACCCGGGCCACCGCCTCGGCGAACTGCGTGGTGATCCAGCTCGTGCCCAGAGTCGCGAAGCGCAGCATGCGTCCGTCCTGTCGGTCCTCGCGCCCTCAGCGGCTGAAGAGCGTCCCCTGGACCGTGGTCACGAAGTTCGCCAGCGAGGCGGGCAGGTCGGCCAGCCGCCAGCCGTCCGGCCCGTGGTACCAGGAGAGGTCGGTGGAATCGGGCGTGTCGTCGTCGTCGGCGTCGGCGACCGCCTGGAGCCAGCGGTCCTTGCCGCCGAGGACGATCGCGTACGGCAGCAGGGACGACAGCTGGACGTAGCCCTGGCCGGTCGGCAGGGTGTCCACGGGCTGGGTCAGCAGGCTGCCCCGCAGCACGTCGAGGCCGCGCAGGACGCCGGTGCCCTTCGCCGTCCGGGCGGGCATCTCCTGCGCCACCAGCACGACGCCGAGCATGAGCGCGATCAGCGCAAGGCCCGTCAGGCCGAAGGACGTGAAGGCGGCCAGTGCCACGGTCACGACCACCGCCAGCGCCAGCCCGATCCAGCCCAGCCGGGCCCAGCGGTTGCGGGTGGCGTCCGGGCGTCCGGCGAACCAGCCCCGGCTCACGACCTCGTCGTAGAGCTCGGACTGCACCGTGCCGATGACCGCGCCGACGCTACCGGCCAGATTCGACACCTGCACCGGATCGCCCTGCACGGGTGCGACCGCGTCCAGCAGGGTGTGCTCGTAGGCGAGCAGCGGGTCGCTGCTCTGGAGGCGGGCGAACGTCCAGTCGGTCGGGGCGTGCGGGGACGCCTTGGGGAGCTCGGTGATCCGCAGGTGGCCACGGACGGCGAGGTCGAGCAGGGTCGCGGTCACGTCCACCGGGTCGACCCGCTCGTCGGCCAGCGTGCCCACCTCTCCGGGACGGATGCCGTCCTGCACCCGGAACTCGCTCTCTCCGGGGCCGACCGGGTGGAACGCCGCGACCAGCGTCGGCTCCTCACCGACGATCGCGTCGCGCCCGATCCGGCGGTGGGCCGCCCACAACGCGAGCCCGCCAAGGAGCAGCAGTCCCGCCGCGATCCCGAGCGGCAGCGGCGCAGCGGAGAAGGCCCGGTCGAGCGACCAGACCTGGTGGACGTCCTGGTTCGCGGCGACCGCACCCGCAGGGAACCGGACGGTGGGGACGACGACCTGCCCGGCCGGCAGCGCCTCGTGGTGGAAGACCGGGTTGGGCGTGTCGTGCGTGCCGCCGCTGTAGTAGGTGCACACGCCGGGGGCCGCCGGGTCGCCGGCGGCGCAGTCGATGCCGGTGAACAGCGCCGGGACGGTCACCTCGGCATCGAACACGGCGACCGGCATGCTCAGGCCCTGGACCAGCGGCCAGCTCACGGTGACGGTGTCGCCGGGGGTCGACAGCGCCGCGCCACGCACGGTGTAGGCGATCTGGAGCGGTTCGGTGAGGCCGGCCGTGGGGACGGACACCGTGGTGGTGGACGGGCCGCCGGTGACGCTCGCGCCCAGGTCCTTGCCACCGCTGGTGACGGTGATGTCGGAGAGCGTGAAGCGGTACTCCAGGTCGTCGGCCGTCCGGGTGGCGGTGTCGAAGACCTGCTGGAAGGTGGCCGGCGCGGCGTCGGCGAAGGTGATCGAGCTCGTGACGGCCATCGAGCCGTCGGCGTTGATCGTGGCCTTCGCGGTGAAGGTGGCGACCGACTCGGCCGCACTGGCCGGCGGCGCAGCCCACGCCAGCAGCGCCATCGCGGTGGCCATGATCGCCACCAGTCGACGCAGTCCCGTCCTCGCCATGCCCGATCCCCCTTCGTCCAAGGTGGCAACAGAGTAGTGCCGAGACGCCGCGGCGCCACAGGGTTCAGCCCACGCCTGCCCGCGCGCTGGACGGGTCGGGGCCGAGCCCGGCCGCCCGCGCCTCGAGGTGGCGCCGCTCCGGCTCGCTCCGCGTGCCCCGGGCCGCCCGGCGGTACTCCTCCCGCGCCGGCCCGCGTTCCCCCACCCGCTCCAGCAGTTCTGCGCGCACAGCATGCACCCGATGGTGGCCGGCAAGGTGGGGGTCGGCCGCGGCAGCATCGAGCGCGCGCAGCCCTTCGGCCGGCCCCTCCACCATCGCCACGGCGACGCAGCGGTTGAGCGACACCATCGGTCCGGGGGCGAGGACGGCGAGGAGGTCGTAGAGGGCAAGGACTTCCCTCCAGTCGGTGTCCTCGACGCTCGGCGCCTCCGCGTGCACGGCGGCGATCGCCGCCTGGAGCTGATACGTCCCGAGACGCTCGGTCGCCAGCGACCGCGTGAGCAGGGCGACGCCCTCCGCGATCAGTGCGGCGTCCCAGGCCGACCGGTCCTGCAGCGCGAGGGGAACCAGCCGTCCGGCGGCGTCGACGCGGGCGCGGCGCCGCGCGTCGGTGAGCAGCATCAGCGCCAGCAGGCCGGCCGCCTCGCCGCGCAGGGGGACGCAGCGCCTCCTCCGCGTCCACCCGCGCGCGCAGCAGGCGGGCCAGCCGGATCGCCTCGGCCGTGAGGTCCACCCGCACCAGCGACGGCCCGGCGCTGGCGGTGTGGCCCTCGGTGAACACGAGGTAGAGCACCTCCGCGACAGCGGCCACCCTGGCCGGGAGCTCGGCGTCGCCGGGCCGCTCGAAGCGCGCGCCGGCGGCGCGGATGCCGGCCTTCGCCCGGCTGATCCGCTGGGCGATCGTCGCCTCGGGCACCAGGAACGCGCGCGCGATCTCCGCCGTCGTCAGCCCGCCGACCGCCCGCAGGGTGAGCGCCACCTGCGATGCGCGGGTGAGCGCCGGGTGGCAGCACAGCAGGAACAGCTCGAGGGAGTCGTCGACGGCCTCCTCGGCAGGGGGGACGGGCTCCGCGGCGGCGACCGCCTCCCTCCGCCGCCGCGAGTGCTCGCTGCGCCAGACGTCGACGAGGCGCCGGTCCGCCGCCGTCACCAGCCACGCCAGCGGTTCGCGGGGCCGTCCGCGGGACGGCCAGCCGGTCGCCGCGGCGATCAGCGCCTCCTGGACCGCATCCTCTGCGGTGGAGAAGTCGCCCCGCCGGCGCACGAGGATGCCGAGGGCCCGGGGCGCCAGCCGGCGCAGCAGGCCCTCGACGTCGTCGGCGTCCGCGCTCACGCCCCGGCGAGGTCGTAGACCAGCACCGGCCGCACCTCGACGTACCCCGAGCCGGCCTGTGCCTCGGGGATCCGTGCCGCGATCTCCAGCGCCCGCTCCTGGCTCTCGACGTCGACGAGGTAGAAGCCGGCCAGCATCTCCTTCGCCTCGGCGAACGGCCCGTCTGTGCGCACCGGGGCGCCGTCCCTGGTGGTCACGACCACAGAGGTCGCGTCGTCGGCGAGCGCCTCCGCCGCCACCCACTCCCCGTTCTCCCGGAGTTCCTCGTTGAGCCGGGCGTACGCGGCCATGCCCTGTGCCTGCACCTCGGCCGGCATCGCCGCGAACTGCTCACGCGCGCCGCGGTTGTGGTGGATGAGGACCATGTACTTCATCGGGATTCCCTTCTCTCCGGGCGGCTCCGTCCGCCACCTCGCCCACTGGTCGGAGCCGGGGCGCGGTTCTCGACATCGCTGCGGCGGGCGGCGTCGCAGGGCACCCGAGCAGGCTAGCCGTGCCCGCGAGCCCGCGTCCGCAGCGAAGAATTGCCTGCGCGGACGCCGCGACGACGCGGATCCACCCTGCCGCTGGGGGGAATCCAGCGGTTAGGCTTCCTCGCGTGACGCAGCAATGGGGGACCCAGGGGCAGCCTCCCCAGGGTGGCCAGCAGTGGCCGACGCAGCAGAACTGGAACCGCCCAGCGCAGGCGTGGGGCCCGCAGCAGCCCTACGGCCCGCCGGCGCCCGCCTACGGGCCGTACCCGGGCGGGCAGCCCGCGCGTCCCGCCGCGCCCTACCCGCAGCAGGCGCCCGCCCCGCAGCCGGCCTACCCGGCACAGGCGCAGTTCGGGCAGCCCCCGTACGGGCCGCCCGGGACCTTCCCGCAGCCCGGGCGGCCCTACCCGCCCGGCCCCCCGCAGAAGAAGAGCCCGCTGCGCGGACTCGTCCTCGGCCTGGTGCTGGTGGTCGGAATCGCGTTCTTCGCGATCTCGCTGATGCAGTACCTGAACGCCGACCCGGGCGTCGCCGGCCCGGACGTGAACCAGACGACCGCGCCGGTGCCGCAGAACACCACCCCGGTGCCCGCCCCGGACACCAACCCGCCCGAACTCCCGCAGCCCACCACCTACGAGGAGGCCGAGACCTGGCTGGTGAGCAACCCGGTGTACGAGCAGATCGCACCGGTGCCCACCGACTGCGCGGTGCCGCGGATCGACATCACGACCGCGTCGGCGGCCGACCTGACCACGCACCTGAACGAGCTCACCGCCTGCCTGTGGCGGGTGTGGTCCGGTCCGCTCGAGTCGGCCGGCTTCCAGCTGCCCCGTCCGCCGGTCACGGTGTACACCGAGCCGATCACGACCGGCTGCGGCAACCTCGACGAGGTCAACGCCGTCTACTGCGCGGCCGACCAGCGCATCTACTACGCCAAGCCGCTGTGGAAGATCTTCCCGCGCGAGCAGCAGAAGGCCCCGTTCGTGGTCGAGTCGATCCTCGCCCACGAGTTCGGCCACACCATCCAGGCGCGCACCGGCATCCTGATCTCGTCGATGGCGTTCGAGCAGAAGGCGTCGACGTCGGAGGCCAAGGTCTTCTCCCGCCGCCTCGAGGTGCAGGCCGACTGCCTGGCCGGCACGTTCACCTCTGCCGTCGGGCCGTCGTCGGGTTTGTCGGGGGGTGACCTGTCCAACCTGCGCGACGTGTTCTACAACCTCGGCGACGACGTCCTGAGCAACCAGGCGAACATCCAGGGCGACCACGGCCTGGGGCGCTCCCGCAAGGCCTGGTTCACCGTCGGCCAGGACAACACGCTGGTCGGCAAGTGCAACACCTACACCGCACCGGCGACGTCAGTCCGCTGAGCGGGGCCGTGGGGCCGGTCAGTCCGCGCTGACCAGGGCCGTCGCGACAGCGGCGAGACCCTCGCCGCGGCCGGTGAGGCCGAGCCCGTCCGTGGTCGTCCCGGACACGCTCACGGGCGCGCCGAGAGCGGCCGAGAGGACAGCCTCGGCCTCGGCGCGCCGAGCCGCGAGCCGGGGACGGTTCCCGATCACCTGGATGGCCACGTTGCCGATGCGGAAGCCGGCCGCGCGCACCCGGGACGCGGTCTCGGCCAGGAACGCGACACCGCTCGCACCCGCCCACTCGGGCTCGCTGGTGCCGAAGTTGCTGCCCATGTCGCCCAGGCCGGACGCCGACAGCAGCGCGTCGCACGCGGCGTGCGCGGCGACGTCGCCGTCGGAGTGGCCCGCGAGGCCGGCGGGCTCGTCCGGGAAGTGCAGGCCGGCCACCCACATCGGCACGCCGGGTGCGAAGGCGTGGACGTCGGTGCCGATCCCCACCCGGGTCACGGGCGCTCCTGCCGCCACTGCCGCCAGAACCGGCGTCCGGAGTGGTGCCCGAGACTGGCCCGGACCCGCCACAGCGCACGCGCGACAGTGAGGTCGGCCGGCTCGGTGATCTTCATGCCCATCCGCGAGCCCTGGACGAGGGTGACGCTGTGGCCGTTGCGCTCGCAGCAGGTCACGTCGTCGGTGAAGTCCATCGCCTGGGCGGCCATCTTGTCGTGGCTGTCCAGCAGTACCTGGAGGTCGAAGCCCTGGGGTGTCTGGATCGCCCTCAGCCGGGACCGGTCGAACGCGGCGTTCGCGCCCTCGTCGCCGTCCTCGACCAGCCGGATGCTGTCGGTCACCGGCACGGCCGGCGCCACGGCGACCGCACCGTTGCGCACGGCGTCGATCACGTTCTCGATCACGTAGGCGGGCATCATCGGGCGCACCGCGTCGTGCACGAGGATGACCTTCGCCGTCGACAGCCGCGGGTCGTTGCGGACCACCTCGAGTCCCTTGGCGACGGACTGCTGGCGGGTGTCACCGCCCGGGGTGGTGATCACCGGGATCGGCGAGCCGACCAGTGCTGCCCTGAACAGGTGGGAGATCTTGCCGTTGATCACCACGACCGCATCGGTGCAGCCGCCGGCGGCCAGGCCCTCGACGGCCATCGCGACCACGGCGCGGCCGAGGATTCGCAGGGTGGGCTTGGGCTTGGTGCCGCCGAAGCGGCGGCCGAGGCCGGCGGCGACGACGACGGCCACCACAGGTTCGGACACGCATCGCAGTATAGGCGCCGGGCCGTGCGCAGCCGGGCGCTCCGGCGCACTCGTGGGAGGACGTGCGCTCGCCGGGTCAGCGGGCGCGCGCGGTGCGGCCCTCCCCGGCGTGGCGGTGGAGCACCTCGACGGCGAGTTCCGCGTCCAGCACGGCGATGTCGATCACCCCGGAGCGCAGGGCGGCGAGCACCCCGCGCGCCTTGCCGACGCCACCGGCCAGGCCCACCACGGTCGGGATCCGGCGCAGGTCGTCGAAGTCGACCCCGATCACGCGGCTGGCCGTGGGCCCGCGCAGCGGCATGCCCCGGTCGTCGAGGAATCGCCCGCAGAAGTCGCCCGCCGGATCGGCGTCGCGGACGTGCTGCACCTCCTCGGGCGCCAGGTGCATGGCGGCGAGCAGCTGCTCGCTGCTGCCGCCGGGGACGCCGACACACCCGATGCCGGCCCAGGCGGTGTCCACGGTGGTGGCCAGGTCGAGCGCGTGGCGCACGCTGGACTCGCGCAGGATCGCCGCGCAGGTCTCCGGGGACTCCACGATCGCCGGCGCGTCGATCCGCCGGGCGCGGACGCCGAGCTTCTGCCCCAGCATCGACAGTGCGGTGGTGCCCGACGGCGCGGTGTCGAGGGCGGACATGCCACCGACCAGGGGCAGGAGCTCGAGGTCGGGGGACGCGCTCCGCGGCTGGATCGCCTCGACCAGCAGGCCGATCGTCGTGCCCCAGCTGAGGCCGACCCTGCGCATCGACCATAGGCTGTCGGCGAACAGCTGGGCGCCGAGCTTCGCCACCACCTGCGACGGCTCCAGGCCGACGGCCCCGGTGCCGACCCAGGCCGCCGTCAGCCCGAAGGCGCGCTTCAGCCGCGCCTCCAGGCGCGGCACCCGGTCGACCTCGTTGCGGGGGTCGTGGATGAGGATCCGCACCACGCCGGCGTCCCGGGCCGCGGCGAGCGTCCGCGACACCGAGGATTCCGACAGGCCCAGCGCCTGTGCGACGGCACGCTGGGAGCGTCCTTCTTCGTAGTACAGACGGGCGGCGGCGATCAGCACGTCGAGCGAACGGGTGGACGGCATCGGCGTCCCTCACCCCCTTCCCGCGGCCCGGCCAGCCAGCCTAGCCGCCGCCGGAGCCCCTGTGGGCCCGGCGCAGCAGCGAAGGCCGGGCGACGGCACGGTCCGCGCCACGGCTACGCCAGGAGCAGCAAGGGATCGGCGAGGAAGGCCTGCATCGCGTCCAGTGCCCGCGCCGCGTCCGCGCCGTCGGCGACACGGTGGTCGACGGTGAGGCCCGCCTCGCACGCCATCTGGACCGCGAGCTCCCCGTCGGCGTCGACGACCGGGCGCCGCCCGACGGCGCCGAGCGACAGTGCGGTGGCCTGCGGCGGGGTGAGCAGGGCGTTGAAGCGGTCGATCCCCATTCCGCCGAGGTTGGAGACGGTCCCTGTCCCCCCGGAGAACAGGGCGGGGTCGGTCTCCCCCCGCTTGATGGCCTCCGCGATCTCGCGGATGCGCCGGTCCAACTCGCGCAGCGTGACCCGGTCGGGGTCGGCCAGGACGGGGGCCAGCAGGCCCCGCGGGGTGTCCACGGCCAGCGCGACGCCCACCGCCTGGTTGGCCTGCACGCCGTTGCCCACCCAGAAGCCGTTGAGCTGCGGGAACTCTCGCAGCACCAGCGCGTAGGCACGCACCAGGATGGACGTCCAGCTGACGCCCTTCAGCGAGACCTCCCGTGCGCGGGCCAGCCGCCCGAGGTCGAGGGCCCGGAAGACCGTGAACTGGGGCACGGCAGCGCTCGCCGCCATCACGTTGGCCGTGGCCACGCGGATGCGTCGGGTGCGGTCGTCGCCGAGCAGCGCGCCGCCGGCGGGCACCACCGGAGCGGTCGCCACCGGGGCGACCCGCGTGACGGGGGCCGGGACGGCGGGGACGGACGGCGCGGCCGCGGGCTGCTGAGCGCGCTCGATCGCCTCGCGGACATCACGGGCGCGGATGGTGCGCGCGGGCCCGGTCGGCGCCACCTGGCGCAGGTCGATGTGCGCCTCCGCGGCGATCCGGCGGGCCAGCGGGACGGCGCGGACGTCGGCCGATCCGCCGGCGGGCGACGCGGCCTCCACCTCCGGACCTGGCGCGGCGGGGACGGCGGGCGCCTCGGTCGGCGGCGCCGCGGGGGCGTCGAAGAGGTCGCCCAGCAGGTCCTCGGCCTCGGTCTGCAGGTAGGCCATCGGCTGTCCGACCGGGATCTGCGCGCCCTCGGGCGCCACGATCTCCTCCAGGACGCCGTCGAAGGTCGCCTCGACCTCCATGTCCACCTTGTCCGTGGTCACGACGACGATCGCGTCACCGTTCTTCACCGTCCCGCCGACCTCGGCGAGCCACTCCACGACGGTGCCGAACTCCATCGTCATCGACATCTTCGGCATGTTCAGCGGAACCCTGGGCATGGGTCACCACTCCCGCACGAGCGCGGCGGCCTCGCGCACGATGTCGTCCACCTGCGGCACGCTGGCCCGCTCCAGCTTGGGGTTGTACGGGATCGGGGTGTCGAGGCCGCAGAGGCGCCGCACGGGCGCCTGGAGGGCACCGAACGCGCGCGACTCGGTGATCGTGGCCGACACCTCCGACATGAACCCGCCGAACTTCACGGCTTCCTGCACCAGCAGCACCCGTCCGGTCTTCTCCACCGACGACAGGATCAGCTCGGTGTCCAGCGGACGGATCGTCCGCGGGTCGATCACCTCCGCGCTGATGCCCTGGGCGGCCAGTTGCTCGGCGGCCTCGAGCGAGCGCTGCACCTCGACGGAGGTGGCCACGATGGTCAGGTCGCTGCCCTCGCGCTCGATGCGTCCCTCGCCCAGGCGCGCCTTGGGGAACGTCGCCGGCACCGCGAAGCTCTGCTTGTAGAGCAGCTTGTGCTCCAGCACGATCACCGGGTTGGGGTCCTCCAGCGCGGCCAGCAGCAGCGCGCCGGCGTCCGTGGCGTTGGACGGCATCACGACCTTCAGGCCGGGGACGTGCGCGAACCAGGCCTCCAGCGACTGGCTGTGCTGGGCGGCGGCACCGGTGCCCGAGCCCCCGGGCGCGCGGATCACCAGCGGGACACTGGCCTGCCCGCCGACCATGAAGTGGATCTTGGCCGCCTGGTTGACGATCTGGTCCATCGCCTGGGCGGTGAAGTCGGAGAACTGGATCTCGACGATGGGACGCATGCCGGTGAGCGCCGCGCCGACGCCCATGCCGACGATGCCCAGCTCCGAGATCGTCGTGTCGCGCACCCGCTCGGTGCCGAAGCGCTCGTAGAGGTCGTTCTCGACGCCGAAGGCGCCGCCGTAGATCCCGACGTCCTCACCCATCAGGAAGACGCGCTCGTCGGCCTCCATCGCGATCGCCATCGCCTCGCGGACGGCCTCCGCGTACGTCATCGTGCGCATCTCGCTCATGCCCGGTCCTCCGCACCCTGCTCGTCGACCGGCGCGTACACGCCGGCCAGCATCGACTCGACGGTCGGCTCGGCGCCCCTGGTGCCGAACACGACCGCGTCCCTGATCTCCTGGCGGACGGCGGCCTGGATCGCGTCGAGGTCTGCGGCCGTGAGGACGCCCGCCTCGAGCACCTGGCCCGAGTAGCGCGCGATGGGGTCCTTGTCCCGCCACTCGGCGATCTCGTCCTTGCTGCGATAGAGGTTCTTGTCCGACTTGGAGTGCCCGCGCCAGCGGTAGGTCACCGCGTCGACGAAGCTGGGGCCCTGCCCGGCCCGCGCGCGCTCCACGGCGCGGCCGACCGCAGCGGCCACAGCGTCCACGTCGTTGCCGTCGACCGTCTCGCCCGGCATCCCGTAGCCGGCGGCCTTGTCGCTGAGCTTCTCCACCCGGTAGGCGGCCAGGCTGGGCAGCGACATGCCGTACTGGTTGTTCTCGCACAGGAACACCACCGGAAGGTCCCACATGGACGCCAGCACCATGGCCTCGTGCCAGGCGCCCTCGCCGACCGCACCGTCGCCGTGGACGCACAGCGTCACCCGGTCGGTACCGCGCATCTTCTGCGACAGCGCGGCGCCGGCCGCGATCGGCAGGCCGCCCGCGACGATGCCGTTGGCGCCCAGGTTCCCGGTCGCCACGTCGGCGATGTGCATGGAGCCGCCGCGGCCCTTGCAGTAGCCGTTCTCACGGCCGAGCAGCTCGGCCATCATGCGGCCGAGGTCGGCACCCCGGGCGATGGTGTGGCCGTGACCGCGGTGCGTGCAGGTGATCACGTCCCCGTCCTCGAGGCACAGGCTCGCGCCCACCGGCACCGCCTCCTGCCCGATCGACAGGTGCATGGTGCCGTGCATCATGCCCCTTCCGTAGAGGTCCTCGACGGCCTCCTCGAAGAGCCGGATCCGCCACATGTCGGTGAGGACGGCGGTGGCCCGCGTTGTCTCTGACGCCACAGTCATGCGTGTCATCGTACGTTGATCGCGCAAGAACTACCACACTTCAGGGCCATGTTTGCATATTCATGCACGATGAGCCCAGATCGGCGGTGAGATGCGTTGCCAACCCGCCCATCCGCCTGACATACTTAATACGCACATTCGTTCACACTTTAATGCACCATTGTGCAGATTGAGGAGAGGGCGCCATGCTCACCGCACCGAAACTGCGGACCCCGTTCCTGATCGTCAACCCCAAGGCCTACCTCGGCGGCGCCGATACCCTGCGCCTCGCCCTGCTCACCGACGAACTCGCCGGCCAGTTCGACATCGACGTGATCTTCACCTCGCAGCACGCCTACCTGGTCGAGATCGCGCGTCGCACGACCCACCTCACCGTGACGGCCCAGCACATGGACCCGATCACCCCGGGCCGGGGCATGGGCCACACCCTGCCCGAGGCGCTGGCCGAGGCCGGCGCGTCGGCGGTCGTGCTGAACCACGCCGAGCACCCGATGACCCTCGCCGAGCTGGACGCGACCATGCGCCGCGCGGACGAGCTGGGCCTGATGACCATCGTGTGCGCCGATTCCGAGCGCCAGTGCCGGGCCGTCGCCCAGCTCGAGCCGAAGGTGATGATCTGCGAGCCGACCGCCAACATCGGCACGGGATCGATGGACACCGGCGACTACATCGCACGAACCACCCGCGCGGTGAAGCAGATCGACCCCTCGATCCTCGTGATCCAGGCCGCCGGCGTCACCTCCGGCGCCGACATCACCCGCGTGCTCGAGCAGGGCGCGGACGGCTCCGGCGGGACCAGCGGCATCATCGCCGCCCCGGACTGGCGCGTGGTGCTCGAGGACATGTTCACCGCCCTCAAGGGCTTCCAGGCAACCCGCGGCAACCGGTAGGAGCGCACATGATCATCGGCTTGGGCGAGGCCCTCGACTACGCACGCACGCACGGCATCGCCATCGCGGCGGTGAACACCCCCTTCTTCGAGGGCCTGGTGGCGACGATCGACGCCGCGGAGGCCACCGGGGTGCCGGTCATCCTCCAGCACGCGCAGGTGCACGAGAACGTGATGTCCATCGAGGACATCGGCCCCGCGATGGTCGCGCTGGCCGCGCGCAGCGAGGCACCCTTCGTGCTGCACATCGACCACGGCGAGGACATCGACTACATCGCCCGCGGCCTGGAGGTGGGCTTCAACTCCGCCATGATCGACGGCTCCCTGCTGCCCTTCGAGGAGAACGTCGCCCGCACCGCCGCCGTCGTGGCGCTGGCGCGGGAGCGCGGCGTCGGGGTCGAGGGCGAGCTCGGCGTGATGACTGGCAACGAGAACGGCGACCCCTCCCAGGGCGTCGCCGACGCCGACCTCTACACCGATCCCGCGCAGGCCCGCGAGTTCGTGGCCCGCACCGGCGTGACCGCGCTGGCCGCGTCCTTCGGCACCGTGCACGGGGTGTACCACCGCGAGCCGGAGATCAACTACCCGCTCATCGACCGGCTCTGCGACGCGACCGGCGTCCCGTTGGTGATGCACGGCGGGTCCGGGCTCACCGCGCAGGAGTACCGCGCCTGCATCGCCCACGGCGTCCGCAAGATCAACTACTACACCTATGCGGCCAAGGTCGCCCTCGACGCCGCCCGCGAGGCGGCGTCCGATCCCGCGACGATCCTGTTCCCGAAGGTCGCCGCCGCCTCCACCCGCGCCGTCGAGGCCGACGTGGCGAGGTTCATCCGCACGCTGGCCGGCCAGGCCTGATCCCGAGGAGCACCCGATGACCGTCCACCTCGAGACCGTCTCCCTGATGTCCCACGGCGGGACGCCCACCTACCTCGACGTCACCCCCGCGGTGAGGTCGGCCGTCGCCGCGAGCGGCATCACCACCGGCACCTGCACGGTGATCTCGCCGCACACCACGTGCGCGGTGTTCTTCGAGGAGTACGTGCACGACCGGCTGGCCGACGGCAGGGAGTTCCTGCAGGCAGACCTCGACGACGCCCTGGCCACCCTCTTCCCGGACCAGACAGCGGTGCCGCCGGCGGGTGAGTACCGCTACCCCGGCCCCGAGCACTACGCGGACGTGGCCTCCTGGCCGGACGCGGAGGCCTACCTCCCCGGTGGCGACAGGACGCAGCTGCTGAATGCCGAGGCGCACCTGAAGGCGACGCTGCTCGGCTCCAGCCAGGTGTTCGCCGTCGCCGACGGCGCGCTCGCCGTCGGCGTCACAGGGTATGTGTACTTCGTCGATTTCGACCGCACCCGGCCGCGTCCGCGGCGTTGCCAGATCGTGGTGATGGGCGAGTAGCCCGCATCACTCCGCGCCGGCGAGGTTCAGCACGGCGCGCGCCAGGTCCTCGTCGACGACCACGCTGTCGAGCGCGCCGGTGCGCAGGGCACCGATCACGCCGGGCGCCTTCTCCACGCCGCCGGCGAGGCCGATCACCTCGGGGACGCCGCGCAGCTGGTCGAGCGTGATGCCGATCACCCGCTCGGAGGTCGGAAGCCCGACCGGCCTGCCCTGGAGGTCGTAGTAGCGGCCGCAGATGTCCCCGGCCGGTGCCTGGCCGGCGAGCTGCGCCGCCTCCTCCTCCGACAGCTGCATGGCCTGCACGACGCGCCGGGAGTTGTGGACGCCGTAGGAGCCGATGCCGACGAACGCGACCTCCACCTCCGCGGCCCGCTCGATGGCCCGGACGATGGTCGACTCGTGGTTCATCGCGGCCCAGGTCTGGCGCGACTCGACCACGGCCGGCGACTCGAAGCGGTAGGACTTCGCCCCGCACTTGCCGGCCAGCACCTCCAGCGAGGTGTTGCCGGCCGGTCCCGCGTCCGACGGGAGACCGCCGACCAGCGGGCAGATCACCAGCCCGCGGCTGATCGGCTCGAGCTCGACGTGCTCAACGAACCGGTCGACGGTGTTGCCCCAGCTCAGTGCCACGGAGGACAGGCCGGTGACGCGCTCCTCGAAGAGCCGGGCGGCCGCCTGGCCGACCACGTCCACCGGCGACTCGCCCCGACGGCGCGGGACGACCACGGCCGAGGTGATGGCGAACGCCTGGCAGAGCGCGTCCCCGAGCTCGGGGACGCGGGCCAGCGCGCTCGGGTCGTGGATCCGCACCTCGACCACACCCTGCTCGCGTGCGGCGGCGAGGATGCGGGAGATGCTGGAGCGGGAGAGGCCGAGTTCCTTGGCGACCTCGCCCTGTGACTTGTCCTGGAGGTAGTACAGCCGTGCAGCCCGCACCAGGACGTCCTGGGGTCGGGGGGCGGGCATGGTGTGGTCCTCCTCCTCAGGCGGGCTGCTCCTGCCGGGGCCCCGGGCCCGCCCGCTGCGGAAAAGGATAGCCGCCGGCCCCGGTGGCGGCTGGGAAAGCCGGGGCCCTCCCCCCGGGGAGGGCCCCGGTCGCCTGTCCGCTCCCTCGCTCGCGCGACGGGCAGGCGACGTCTTCGCCCCGGCTCAGATCACGTGCGAGGCGATCAGCGCGTCCTGCAGGCGCCGCATGGCGACCAGCGGACGGGTCTCGTCGATCTCGACGTCGTCGTAGGTGAGGATCGCGTCGGCGGGGAGGTCACGCGTGAGGCGGCAGCCGGCGACCAGGCCGATCGGGATGGCGTTGAGGCTGCGGGCCTCCTCCGCGTCCACCGTCCAGCCGCGGACGTGGTGGCCGCCCATGCCCTCGAGGGTGATGCCGGCCTTCAGCGGGAACTTGGTCTTGGCGGTCACCTCCGAGCGCCAGGTCTTGGTCTGGAAGTCGGCGCGACGGTCGAGCACGGCCTCGCTGATCGACAAGTGCGCCTCGATGGAGGCCAGGTGGTGGGGGCGGTACACCGCGTAGTACGGGCCGGTGCCGAACTTCAGGTAGTCGAGCTCGTGGGTGACCACGGGGTCCTCGGAGCGGACCACGACGAAGATGCCGGGAGCCACGTCGCCCTCGACGGTGTACTCCACCGCGGGCGTGCGGTTCAGGATGCCGCCGTCGGCGACCGGGATCAGCTTGGTCGCCAGTTCGTCGATGGTGCAGGACGGGCCGTGCATGCTCGCGACGTCGACCGGGATGCCGGTGGCGTTCGACAGCGCGCACATCTCCAGCTGGGTCTTGGTGCCGTCGGTGAACTCGCACAGCATGCGGGGGTTCATGTTCTTGGCCTTCGCCTCCTCCATGACGTCCTCGGGGACGTCGGTGGGGCGGTTGGGGTTGTTCTTGCCCTTGCCTGCGGCCACGACGGTGAGGCCGAGGTCCTCGGCGTACTCGACGAGCTTCAGGCACTCCACCGGCTCGTCACCGCGGCAGATCGTGTACACCTGGTTCCCGGCGTTGGCCACGCTCGACAGCAGCAGGCCGACGGTCACGTCCGCCTCCACCGTCATCAGGGCGACGTCCTTCTTGCCCAGGAGCGAGGCGTAGGCGATCTGGGCGGCGATCTCGGGAACACCGGAGACCTCGAGGACGATGTCGACGGGCAGCTTGGGCATCAGCAGGCCGTCGTTGATCACGACGGGAGTACCCGCGGCGACGAGCTCTGCGGCCCTGGCCAGGTCGGTCTCGACGACGACGTCGGTCCGTCCGGCCTTGGTGAGCGCCTCCACCCCACGCTCGACGGCGATGTCGGCGACGGCGGCGACCTGCATGCCCCTGGCCCGCTCGATCTGCGCGATCAGGCCGCTGCCCATCTGCCCGGCACCGACGACACCGACGCGAACCGGGTGCCCGACCTTCTCCTGCCGCTCGAGGAGCCGCTGGGTGTAACTCATCTCATCTTCCTCTCGATATCTCTTTCAGTGGGTACTGCTCTGGGCCCGCGGGATCCGGATGCGGCCCGCCGGGGAGGTCTGGGGCGCCCGGGCCTCGCCGGAACGCTCGGGAAGCATGCCGAGCGCGCTCTCGACGGCGGCCCGCAACTGCTTGTCGTCGCCGGCGCGTGCGACCACGTCGCTGACCGGTCCGGCCAGCTCGGGCGCGGGGCGCAGCCGGGCGAAGATGGTGGAGCCGACCATGGCGCGGGCCTCCACGACCTCACCGGCCGCGGGGTCCACCAGCAGGACGACGACGGCGCCGCGCAGGCGCCCCTTGGCGCGGCCACTGACCAGCCGGAGCCGGCGGCCGGCGTTCGCGCGGGCCATCTCGTTGACGACCTTCATGTACCTGCTGTGCTGCCACAGCGACAAGGCGATGCTCGCCAGGAGCGCGCCGATCAGGATCGCAGCGAATTGCCAGCCCATGGTTCAGGCCTCCGTGGTGCGATGGATGGTGAGGGTGTCGCCGACGGCGGGCACCGGGATGTCGCCGGATGCCTTCACGGCCCCTGGCAGGAGCTCCTGGTCGCCGACGTTGAGGTAGATGACGATGTGGCCCAGCTGGCGGAAGTTGTCGTTGGCCATCGAGCCCACCTCCTCGATCACGACCCGGCTGTCACCGATCCACAGCTCGTCGCCGGGCTCGATGGGCTGGAACTCTGCGTCGGGCCCGGTGTGGATCAGGCTGACCTCGGCGAGCGCATCGGGGACGGGCTGGGCGAAGAAGATGAACACTCCGGCTTCGAAGAGTTCCTGGGCGTCCTTGCCGATGAGGACGACGGAGGATTGCCAGACGACCTGGGTCATGGAGTCGGGTCCTTTCGTGCGGTGCCCTGGCGGGCGGGGGAACCCGCCAGGGCACCAAGGGCGGGCTAGATGAGGAAGGAGGCGAAGTAGGCGATGATCACCGCGACCGGCGAGGTGATCTGCCGGGAGAACAGCACCGCGGGCACGCCCACGGCCACCGTCTCGGGTTCCGACTCGCCCAGGGACAGGCCGACGGGGACGAAGTCACAGCCGACCTGGCCGTTGATCGCGAAGAGCGTCGGCAGCGAGTACTGCACCGGCAGTGACCCGGCCGCGATCTGGGTGCCCATGAGCACGCCGATCACCTGGGCGATCGCGGCACCGGGGCCGAGGATCGGCGACAGGAACGGCAGGCCGACGATCACGCCGAGCAGGATCAGGCCGAACACGTTGCCCGCCAGCGGGGTGACCGCGTTCGCGATCCACTGCGACAGGCCGGTGTAGGTGACGATGCCGATGAGCAGCGACACGTACGCCATGAAGGGGATGATCGTGTTCAGCGTCAGCTTGACCGCCTGGCGACCCGAGGACAGCAGGGTGTTGATCAGGTAGCCGATCGCGTTCCCGAACTTCACCACGAAGCCCATGAAGCCGGTGGCCTGGACGGCCGCCTTGGGCGCCATCCCCTGCTCGACAGCTGCCGTCGCGGCCGCGGCGGTGATCCCGCCGGCCGGCTCGTGGCCGATCGCAACGGCGCCGGCCTCGGCGAGGCTGACCTCGTTCGGCGTCACCGCGGAGACGAAGATGTCGTCGGTGATGAACTGGGCCAGCGGGCCACCCGGCTCACCCGGGTAGATGTCGACCGTGGGGATCCGCTTCTTCGGGTAGACCCCGATGCGGGCGGTGCCACCGCAGTTGATGACGGCGCAGAGCACGCGGTCGTCGGCGATGTTGTTCACGAAGCCGTCCACGGCCTCCGCGCCACTGAGCTCCGCGATCCGGGCGGCCACGGGATGGATCCCGCCGCCGGTGACCGAGAGCACGACGTTCTTCGTCTCCGTGGGCTTGAGGGTGAGGCCACTGCCCCAGCCGCCGCGGCCCTTGACGATCTTGACAGCCTGGTAGCTCACAGCACGCTCCCCTCGGTCTTGGCACCCTGGATCTGGCCGGCCTCGTACATCTCGTCGAAGCGCTTGAAGGTCTCCTGGTGGCCACCACGGTTGATGAGCAGGCGCGTGATCCACTGCGTGAGGATGCCGCGCATGAGGATGACGATGATGCCGACGAGGAAGTACAGCACCGCGAGGCGGGCGTAGGACTCGGGGGCGATCTTCAGCACGCCGGCGGAGACGCCGGTCCAGACGAAGAGCTCACCGGCATTGGCGTGCGGGAAGAAGGCCGTCACCGGGTGGACGAAGGACACCGCGGCGTCGTAGAACGCGGGCTTGTACTTCTCCGGGAGGAACCGGCCGAAGGTGTAGGCCATCGGGTTGGTCAGGATGATCACCGCGATGATCGGCATGATCGTGTAACGGGTCACGGAGTACTTGCCGGCCCACTTCACCGCACGCGTCACGCGCTCCTCACCGATCCAGGTGGTGATCGCGTACATGGCGGTCAGCAGCACCAACAGGGTCGGCAGGATGCCGGTGATCAGGCCGAGCAGGCTCTTCGCCGACTCATTGAACAATCCGATGAAATGCTCGGCGAACCATGCGATCTGATCCACTACCGCTCACCCCCCAGGCTCAGCGCCGCCGCGGACGCAACGAAGCTCGGGCTCGATGCCGCGAGCAGGAACGAAACCATCAGTAACTCCTTTGTACTGGTGTTTGCACATCGGTGCACATGAATGCGGGAATATGTGCACGCGATGAGGAGTCTGGCACACCGCGCGGGGCATGGCAAGAGGATCGCCGAAATCGAGGAGAAGGTGCGGGCCCCTGAACGCGCGGGGCTCCCGGGGGAGCTGCGAGGCCTCAGGCCGCGAGGATGAAGGCGAGGATGCGCCCGGCGTCGGCCGTGGCCATCCCGCCGGGGAAGAGCAGGTGCGCGCGGGCGAACTCCGGGTCGAGCGGGTCGGTGATCGTGGGGATGGCCACGCACCGCATGCCGGCGGCCAGGGCGGCCCGCAGGCCGGGGACGGCGTCCTCGACGACCACGCAGCGCTCCGGGGGGACGCCCAGGCGGCGCGCCGCCTCAAGGAACACGTCGGGCGCCGGCTTGCCGCGGGGAACCTCTTCCGCGCTCACGCGGATGGTGAAGCAGTCCGCGAGCCCGACGGCCTCCAGGGAGGCGTCGATGTTCTCCGGCGTCGAGCCGGACGCGACCGCGATCGGGATGCCTGCGCCGGCGAGCCGGCGGACGAGTTCTCCGGTCGCAGGGAAGCCGTCCATGTCGGCGATGAGGACGCGCTGGTGGCGCGCCTTGGCCTCGGCGAGGTCGTCGATCGTGGCGTCGATGCCGAAGAGGTCCTTCAGGCCCTGCATGATCTCGGCGTTCGCCAGGCCGACGAAACGCTGCTTGGCGGCCTTGCTGAGCTCGTGGCCGTGCTCGGCGAGCATCGCCTGCTCGGCGGCCAGGTGGACGGGCTCGCTGTCGGCCAGCACCCCGTCGAGGTCGAAGATCACCGCCCGGGAGACGCCGAAGCCCGCTGTCGCCGCGTCAGCGGCAGCAGCGGGCAGGGGTTCGATCACCGACGGCGAGGGCTCAGGAAGCCAGCACCTCGTCCAGCAGCACCTCTGCGCGGTCCTCGGCGACCTTCTCGGCCAGCGCGAGTTCGGAGACGAGGATCTGCCGGGCCTTGGCCAGCATGCGCTTCTCCCCGGCGGAGAGACCGCGCTCGCGCTCGCGGCGCCACAGGTCGCGGACGACCTCGGCCACCTTCAGCACGTTGCCGGAGTGCAGCTTCTCGAGGTTCGCCTTGTACCGGCGGGACCAGTTGGTCGGCTCCTCGGCGTGCGGTGCACGCAGGACGGTGAAGACCCGCTCCAGCCCGTCAGCGTCGACGACATCCCGGACCCCGACCAGGTCGAGGTTGCAGGCCGGCACGCGCACCACCAGGTCGTTCTGACCGACGATGCGCAGAACCAGATAGAGCTTGTCCTCGCCTTTGATCGTTCTGGTTTCCAGGGCCTCGATGACTGCCGCGCCATGATTGGGGTAGACCACAGTTTCACCGATTGTGAACGTCATTTCAGCTTTGACCACCTTTCCCGACTTCCCAGTCTAGCACAATGGCCCCGACAACCGGAACGTCTCTCCTAGCCAGAGGCGGTTTTGGGGGTTGACAGTGCGTCGGATCTGTGTATCTCACAAGCCGTTCGGGACAGCGCTCCTTGCCAGACCCACATCGGTGCCCACGCCACCGACCGGCCCTCCGGACGGACGCGAACAACGGGCCCGCCGGAATGCTCCGGCGGGCCCGCGTCCTCAGGTGTGTCAGGCGGTGATCTCCTCGACGACCTTTGCCGGCCAGAACTGCTTGAGCGCGAGCACTGCCGCGGCCCCGACAACCGCACCGATCACGATTGTCAGCAGGAAGAGGAAGAAGTTGTCGATCGCGAAGAACACGAACACACCGCCGTGGGGAGCCTTGGTGGTCACGCCGAGCGCCATGCTCAGGGCACCGGTCACCGCGCCGCCGAGCATCATCGACGGGATCACCCGCAGCGGGTCGGCCGCGGCGAACGGGATCGCACCCTCGGAGATGAACGACGCACCCAGCAGCCAGGCCGCACGGCCGTTCTCGCGCTCGGCCTCGGTGAACTGGTTCTTCCGCACCACCGTGGCCAGCGCCATCGCGATCGGGGGCACCATTCCGGCGGCCATCACCGCGGCCATGACCTTCAGCGAGGCCGGGTTGGTGACCGCGAGGTTGGTGGTCGCGAACAGGTAGGCCGCCTTGTTGACCGGGCCGCCGAGGTCGAAGCACATCATCAGGCCGAGCACGATGCCGAGCACCACGGCCGAGCCGGTGGACATGCCGTTCAGCGACGCCTGGAGCGAGTCGGTGACCAGCTTCAGGGGCTGGCCGAGGACGAAGTACATCAGCGAGCCCACGATCGTGGTGACCACCAGCGGGATGATCACCACCGGCATCAGGCCGGCGAGCCAGCGCGGCGCCTTGAAGTCGGAGATCCACATGGCCAGCAGGCCGGCGAGGAGGCCGGTGATCAGCGCACCGAGGAAGCCGGCGCCGACGGTGCCGGCGATGGCGCCACCGACGAACCCGGGCGCGATGCCCGGACGGCCGGCGAGGGCGTAGCCGATGTAGCCGGACAGGGCCGGGAGCAGGAAGCCGAAGGCCGCGGCACCGATGGAGAACAGGATGAAGCCGAGGTAGTTCGACCCTGCGGCCCACCCGGCCTGCATGGCGAGCTGGCCGATCGTGCTGGCGCCCGCGGCGCAGGTGTCGGCCGACGCCCAGACCAGGTCGGCGCAGGTGCGCACGTCCGTGCCGGCGACGGTGGCCGGCTTCATCACGATGTCGAAGCCGCCGAACAGGAAGCCGAGGGCGATCAGCAGGCCGCCGGCGGCGACGAACGGGATCATGTAGGACACGCCGGTCATCAGCGCGACGCGGATGCGCTCGCCCCAGCCCTTCTGGCTGGCGGCGGCCATCTTGGCCGCGGTGTCGCGCCCGGCGACGTCACCGGCCACGCGGACGGCCCGCGGGTCGGACGCGGCGGACAGGGCCTCCGCGACCAGCTTGTCGGGCTCGTTGATGGCCCGCTTGACGCTGGCCTCGATCACCGGGAGGCCGGCGAACCGGGCGCGCTCGCGCACCGGAACGTCGGCGGCGAAGATCGCCGCGTCCGCGCGGGAGATCGTGGACTGGTCGAGCCACTCGACCTTGCCCGAGCCCTGCGGCTCGACGACCAGCTCGATGCCGGCCTTGCGTCCGGCCTGCTCGAGGCCGTCGGCGGCCATGAAGGTGTGTGCGATGCCGGTCGGGCAGGAGGTGACGGCGACGATCAGCTTCTTCGCCCCCGCGGCCTCGACCGGAGCGGCGGCGGCGGCCGGAGCCGTGGCCGGGGCCGGCGGGGTCTCCCCCGCGGTGGCCTCGTTCACCAGGGCGACGATCTCGGCGGGGGTCTTCGCGCTGCGCAGGCCCTCGAGGAACTCCGCCCGCATCAGGGAGCGGGCCAGCATGGCCAGCAGCGTGAGGTGGGCGTCGTCGGAACCCTCGGACGCGGCGATCATGAACGCCACGTCCGCGGGGCCGTCGGCCGCGCCGAAGTCGACCTTCGGGCTCAGCCGGGCGAAGGCGAGGGTGTTGGTGTTGACCGCTGCCGAGCGGCAGTGCGGAATGGCGATGCCGCCACCGAGGCCGGTGACCGCCTTCTCCTCCCGCGCCAGGGCGTCGGCGGCCAGCCCCGCCTCGTCGGCACGTCCGGACCTCGCCACGAGCGCGGCCATGTTCTTGATGACTTCGGTCTTGTTGCTGCCCAGATCGACGTCCAGAAGGACGAGATCGGGAGTGATGAGCGGTTCGGACACGGTGTTCCTCTTCTGTGCGGGTGTGGGTGCGGTGGGCGGACGGTCAGCCGACGTCGGTGATCGTGACAGCGGCGGTATTCAGTTGTTCGGGATGCGGCAGGGCCGTCCCGGCCAGGGAGGCGGCGGCGGAGCCGTAGGCGACGGCCAGCCGGAGGCGGTCGGGGGCGTTCAGCCCCCTGGTCTCGGCGAGCACGTAGCCCGCCACGGAGGAGTCGCCGGCACCGACGGTGCTGCGCAGGGTGATCGGCGGCGGGGCGGCGTGCCAGGCACCGTCCGCCGTCACGAGGACGGCCCCGGCAGCGCCGAGGGTCGCCATGACCGCGCCGACTCCCCGCGCGACCAGGGAGCGTGCGGCGTCGACGCACGCGCTCGGGTCACCCGCGGCGGCCGCGGCCTCCAGGGTCTCCGGATCGGCGCCGGTCAGCTGGGCGAGTTCCTCGGAGTTGGGCTTGAGCAGGTCGGGCGCGGCGGGCGGGAACTGGTCGGCGAGGGCCAGCAGCGGCGCGTCCGAGGTGTCGACGGCGATCTTGCAGCCCCAGGGACGCAGCGCACGCACCAGGCCCGCGTACCAGTCGGCGGGGACGCCGGGCGGCAGGGAGCCCGACAGCACCACCCAGTCGGCCCGCTCGGACTCGAGCACCAGCAGGTGCGCGAGCCGCTCGACGGTGTCGGCGTCCAGGCTGGGGCCGGGCTCGTTGATCTTGGTGGTGGTGCCGTCCGGCTCGGTGAGGGTGAGGTTGGTGCGCACGGCCTCGAGGAGGGGGACGATCCGGTAGGGCACCCGCAGCGCGTCCAGGCCCTGGAGGATCGGGTCGCTGGGCCCGGCCGGCAGGATGGCGCGGACGGGGTGCCCGGCGTAGTGCGCGACGCGGGCGACGTTGATGCCCTTGCCGCCCGGCTCGACGGTGACCGAGGTGACCCGGTGCACGTCGCCCCGGGTCAGGGGCCGCTCGAGCGTCGCGGTGCGGTCGATGGAGGGGTTGGCGGTGAGCGTGACGATCATGCGATCACGACCTCGATTCCCGCGCCGGCGAGCTCGGCGCGATCGTGGGGCGAGATGCCGGCGTCCGTGATCAGCACGTCGACGGCGGAGAGGGGGGCGAAGGTGACCAGCAGCTCGACGCCGATCTTGGAACTGTCCGCGAGCACGATGACCCGCCGCGCCGCGGCGACCATCGCCTCCTTGACCGCCGCCTCGTCGGGGTCGGGGGTCGAGAAACCGTGGCGGGCGCTGACGCCGTTGGTGCCGACGAAGGCCACGTCGCAGCGCAGGCGGCCGAGAGCGGCCACCGCCTCGCCGCCGACGGTCGCCTGGGTGATCCCGCGGACGCGGCCGCCGAGCAGGTGCACCTGGGTGCCGCCGTTGCCGGCCGCGAGCTGGGCGGCGACGGGGACGGAGTTCGTCACCACGGTGCTCACCGCGCCGGGGGGGATGGTGGCGGCGAGGCGGGCGATCGTCGTGCCTGCGTCGAAGATCACCGTGGAACCCGCCGGCGGCAGGTACTCCAGCGCCACCTCTGCGATCCGGGTCTTCTGGGCGACGAAGGCGGGCTCCCGCTCGGTCAGCGCGGTCTCGACGAGCGCCACGTTCTCCGCCACGACCGCACCGCCGTGCACCCGGCGCAGGATCCCGCGCTTGTCGAGGGCGTCGAGGTCGCGGCGGATCGTCTCGGTGGTGACGTCGAACCGTGAGGCGAGGTCGGCGACCGAGACCCGGTCGTAGCGCAGGGCCAGGTTCACGATGGTGCGGTGCCGTTCCTCTGCGTACATCCGGTCCTCCTGGCGCAACGCCGATGTTGATATGTCTTGTTTTATCTGGTTTTGCTTGTGGTTGTCAAGAGCCAGGCTCGATCATCCCCGTGGGAATGGTTGGGATCATGGGATACGAAAGGGCCGGTCGCCCATCGGCGACCGGCCCTGGAGACCGCAGGAGGGACTACTCCCCGTAGGTGTCCTCGTCGGAGAAGAGCCCGGAGACGCTCTCGCCGCAGTTGATGCGGCGCACGGCCTCGGCGAACAGCGGGGCCACCGAGACGGTCGTCAGCCGCTCCAGGCCCTCGGGCGGCGGCACGGTGTCGGTCGCGACGATCTCGACGATGTCCTCCTGGGCGTTCAGCCGCTCGACGGCCTTGCCCGTGAACAGGCCGTGCGTGGTGGCGATGGAGATCGAGTTCACGTGGTAGCGACGCACGGTGTCGATCAGCTCCACCACCGAGCCGGCGGTGGCGATCTCGTCGTCGAGGATGATCACGTCCTTGCCGCCCACCTTGCCGACGATCGCGTCGATGACCACCTTGTCGTCGGCCTGGCGACGCTTGGAGCCGGCGGCCATGCCGACGCCCAGCATCCGGGCGAACTGGTTGGCCTCCTTCGCGTTGCCGAAGTCCGGCGAGACCACCACGGTCTTGCTGAGGTCACGGGTGCGGAAGTGGCGGGCGAGCACGGGGAGGGCGGTGAGGTGGTCCACCGGCATCGAGAAGAAGCCGTGCACCTGTTGCGCGTGCAGCGCCATCGTCAGGACGCGGTTCGCCCCCGCGGTGTGGATCAGGTCGGCCACCAGGCGTCCGCCGATGCTGATCCGCGGGGCGTCCTTCTTGTCCGAGCGTGCGTACGCGTAGTGCGGCATCACCACCGTGACGTGCGCGGCCGACGCGCCGCGCGCGGCGTCCACCATCATCAGCAGCTCCATCAGGTTCTCCTGGGTGGGAGGCACCAGTGGCTGCACGATGTAGACGTCGCGCTGGCGGCAGTTGGCGCGCAGCTGCACCTGCAGGCAGTCGTTGGAGAATCGCGACAGCCGTGACGGCGCCAGCTCGACCCCAAGGATCCGGCACATGTCCTCCGCGAACGAACGGTGGGCGTGGCCAGTGAACACGGTGATGTCGGTCACAAGGGAGCACCCTAGTCGGCGACGCAACCGCGACGTCCCGGCCGCGGTCGCGCGAGACGCGTCCGGGACGTGGCCGAAACCGTGCTCACCCGCCTTGCCCCGTCCGCTCGGCGGCCCTCACGTGTTGAACTTGTAGCCCAGACCGCGGACGGTGAGCAGGAGCTCGGGGTTGGCCGGGTCGGCCTCGAGCTTGGCGCGCAGGCGCTTCACGTGGACGTCCAGCGTCTTGGTGTCGCCCACGTAGTCGGGGCCCCAGACGCGGTCGATCAGCTGGCCGCGCGTGAGCACCCGTCCGGCGTTGCGCAGCAGCAGCTCAAGGAGCTCGAACTCCTTCAGCGCCAGCTGCACCGGCGTGCCACGCACGGTGGTCTCGTGCCGCTCGACGTCCATCCGGACGCCGCCCGCCTCGACCACGTCGCTGATCAGCTCCACCTCCTGGCCGCGCCGCAGCACCGCCCGGATCCTGGCCACCAGCTCGCGATGGCTGAACGGCTTGGTGACGTAGTCGTCCGCGCCGAGCTCCAGGCCCACCACCTTGTCGATCTCGGTGTCGCGCGCTGTCACCATGATGATCGGCACGCTGCCGCGGGCCCGCAGCTGCCGGCACACCTCGGTGCCGCTCAGCCCCGGCATCATCAGGTCGAGCAGCACGATGTCGGCACCCTGCCGGTCGTAGGTGGCCAGGCCCGCGATGCCGTCGGCGGCGAGGGCGACCTCGAACCCCTCCTTCTGCAGGAGGAAGCCCAGGGTCTCCCGGTAGGTCTCCTCGTCCTCGATGATCAGCACCCTGGTCACGCCGGGGCTCCTTCCTGGCTGGCGGGCAGCCTGAGGGTGAACGTCGATCCGTGGCCGAGCCGGCTCCACACCGTCACCTCGCCCCCGTGGGCGTGGGCGACGTGCTTCACGATGGACAGCCCCAGCCCGGTGCCACCGCTGGCGCGGCTCCGGCCGGCGTCCACGCGGTAGAACCGCTCGAAGATGCGCTTCTGGTCGGCCTCGGAGATTCCGATGCCGTTGTCGGACACGCGGATCTCGACCCGTCCGTCCGTGGCCACGCTGCTCACCGCCACCCGTGCGCCGGGCTCGGAGTAGGCGACAGCGTTCTGCACGAGGTTCGTCACCGCCGTCTCCAGCTCCTCCGCGTCCCCGATCACCGACAGGCCGGGCTCCGCGGCCACCGAGAGGCTGATACCCCCCGCGTGGGCGATCTCGCGGCAGCGGGCCACCGCGGCATCGATGATGGCGGTCACGTCCACGGTGCGGGCCGCGAGCAGCGGGTCCTCGGCCTGGAGCCGGGACAGCGCGATGATCTGCGACACCAGCTCGTTGAGCCGGCGGGCCTCCTTGGAGAGCTTGCCGAGGAAGCTGTGCACGGCGTCCGGGTCATCCGCTGCGGCGTCGGCCGCCTCGGCGAGCAGTGTGATGGCGCCGATCGGGGTCTTCAGTTCGTGGGTGATGTTGGCCACGAAGTCCCGCCGGGTCTCGCTGAAGCGCAGGTCGGCCGAGCGGTCCTCGCCGACGACGACGGCCGCACCGTTGCTCAGCGGCACCACGCGCACCTCCAGCTGCACGGCCGGGCTGGCCGGGCCTGCGGGGAGCCGGAGGTCGAGGCCCTCCGCGCGCTGGGCCTGGCGGGCGCGGGCCAGCGCCTCCACCACGACGGACGGGCCCAGGGACGACCCGCGGGCCAGCCCGCAGGCCTTCGCGAAGGTGGACGCGGCGAGCACGGTGTCGTCCGCGCTGACCACGACGACGGCGGCGGTGAGCGGGCCGAGGATCTCCCCGAGCTGCTGGCGGGCGATCACCTGGCTGGCCGTCCGGGAGGCTGCGCGGCGCACGCCCAGCCACACGGCCAGGGCTCCGAGCCCGGCGCCCAGCACCAGGCCCAGCAGGGCCAGAGCGATGGGCGTCATGTTCCGGAGTCTAGACAGGCTTCCGGGGCCCCGAACGCCGAATCCCGGCCGTCCGGGGCCGGCTTCGGCGAAGATTCACCGACTGTTCACCTCCCGTTCCCGACGGTGCCGATCCGGGCACCGGCCACCTGTCTAGCCTTTCGGAGGGACAATTGCGCCAACAGCGGCGCCGGAGACGGAAGAAGCAGGATGCGCGACAACTACCACGAGAGCTTGCAGAGTGTGGTCACCGACCTGGTCGGGATGAGCGAGGCGGTGCAGGTGGCCGTCCGCGACGCCACCAAGGCCCTGCTCGAGGCCGACCTCGCCACCGCCGAGCGGGTGATCAGCCAGGACGCGGCGATCGACCGTACCCACGACGAGCTCGAGGCCCGGTGCTTCTCGCTGCTGGCCCGCCAGGCCCCCGTCGCCGGCGAGTTGCGGACGGTGGTCGCCGCGATGCGCATGGTCGCCGACCTGGCGCGGATGGGCGACCTGGCCGCGCACGTGGCGAAGATCGCCCGCCTGCGCTACCCCGAGCACGCCGTCCCCGACGGCCTGGTGCCCAACTTCACCCTGATGGCGCGGGTCGCGGAGGACATGGTCTCGACGGCCGGCCGCTCGCTGCGCGAGCGCAACGCCCACGATGCCGGCAAGCTCGCCGACAGCGACGAGGAGATGGACGAGCTGCGCCGCAGCCAGTTCCGGGTGATGCTCGGCAGCGAGTGGTCCTACGGCGTCGAGGCCGCAGTGGACGTGGCCCTGCTGGGCCGCTACTACGAGCGGATCGCCGACCACGCCGTACTGATGGCCTCCCGCGTGATCTACGTGGTCACCGGCCTGCTGCCCGAAGGCGAGAACTGGCCCGTCGCCTGATCGCCGCCACCCTCCCGTTCAGCAACGTGGACCGAAACCGCCGTCCTCGGCGGTTTCGGTCCACTTTGCGTGAGGGCGGAGGGGGTTACTTCTTGCCTTGGTTCTTGACGGCTTCGATTGCGGCGGCGGCGGCCTCGGGGTCGAGGTAGCGGCCACCGGGGACGGTCGGACGCAGGTCGTCGTCGAGCTCGTACACCAGCGGGATGCCGGTCGGGATGTTGAGGCCCGCGATGTCGGCGTCGCTGATCCCGTCGAGGTGCTTGACCAGTGCACGCAGCGAGTTCCCGTGCGCGACCACGATGGTGACCTTGCCCAGGCGCAGGTCTGGCACGATCGCGTCGTACCAGTACGGCAGCATCCGGACGACGACGTCGGCCAGGCACTCGGTGAGCGGCCGGGCCTCGGACGGGAGGTCTGCGTAGCGCGGGTCGGCGTACTGCGAGAACTCGTCGTCGGCGGCGATCGCCGGCGGCGGCGTGTCGTACGAACGACGCCAGAGCATGAACTGCTCCTCGCCGTAGGCCGCCAGCGTCTGGGCCTTGTCCTTGCCCTGGAGGGCGCCGTAGTGGCGCTCGTTGAGCCGCCAGGAGCGCTTCACGGGGATCCAGTGGCGGTCGCACCCGTCGAGGGCGAGGTACGCGGTGTGGATGGCCCGGCGCAGCACCGACGTGTGCACGACATCGGGCAGCAGCCCCTCGGCCTTGAGCAGCTCGGCGCCGCGCTTCGCCTCGCCGACGCCCTTCTCGTTGATGTCGACGTCCACCCACCCGGTGAACAGGTTCTTGGCGTTCCACTCACTCTCGCCGTGGCGGAGCAGGATCAGCGTTGCAGTCATGGTCTGAGCCTATCGGCCCTCGGCCGCGCCGATCCGCCGGTCTTCGAGGCTGGCAGAATCGCGCCCATGGGACGAGGACGTGCAGTGGTGACCGGGGCGAGCAGCGGCATCGGGGCGGCCACGGCGAGACAGCTCGCCGCGGAGGGGTTCGAGGTGGTCTGCGCGGCCCGCAGGGCCGATCGCGTGCAGGCGCTGGCCGATGAGATCGGTGGGCGCGCGCTCGCCTGCGACATCACCACCGACGACGGCGTCGCCGCGCTCGTCGAGGCGGCCGGCCCCCGGCTCGACGTGCTGGTGAACAACGCCGGCGGGGCGCTCGGCCAGGAGCCGGTCGCCGAGGCGGACGTCGACGCCTGGCAGCGGATGTACCAGGTCAACGTGATCGGCACGGAGAAGGTGACCCGGGGCCTGCTGCCGGCGCTGGTCGCGGCCCGCGGCGCGATCGTGTTCGTCACCTCCGTGGCCGCCGACGGCCCGTACGAGGGCGGCGCCGGCTACTGCGGGGCCAAGGCTGCCGAGCGGATGATCGCCGGGGCCCTGCGCCTGGAGTTCTGGGACCAGCCGGTGCGGATCACCGAGATCTGCCCCGGGATGGTGCACACCGAGGAGTTCTCGCTCACGCGCTACGGCGGTGACCAGTCCCGCGCGGACGCGGTCTACGCCGGCGTCCCGGGGCCCCTGACCGCGGAGGACGTCGCCGAGGCGATCACCTGGATGGCCACCCGCCCCGCCCACGTCAACATCGACCGGCTGACGATCCGTCCGGTCGCCCAGCCCGCCCAGCACAAGGTGTTCCGCGGCACCTACCGCTGAATGCCCTGCGGAGGCACCTCGGGCCGGGCCCTCGGGACGCGCTGGCGGGCGATCTCGATGACCGCACTCTCGTTCTGCTCGCCCAGGCCGGACGCCAGCAGCGCCTCGAGGCCCTCGAGGGCGACGTGGCCCAGAGGCGCGCCCACGTCGAGCAGCTGCGCCAGCTGCAGCGCGTAGGCGGTGTCCTTGTGCCGCAGGCGGCCCGGGAAGGAGACCTCGCGGTCGTGGTCGGCCGCCACCATGCGCAGGCCGTTGCGCACGACCTGCGGGCTGGCCGCCTGGCCGCCCGCCAGGGCGTCCATCACCTGCCCGAGGTCGAGGCCGGCACGTTCCGCGATGACCAGGCCCTCGGCGACCCCGGCGATCTGGACCGCGCCGATGAGGTTCACGATCAGCTTGTACGCCGTTCCTGAGCCGACGGAACCGAAGTGCAGTATCCGCTCGGCAAGTGGTGCCAGCAGCGGACGCGCCGCGTCCAGGTCCTCGGTCGCACCTCCGACCAGGAGCGTCAGCGTGCCCGCGGCGGCCATGTCCGGCAGCCCCGTGACCGGACAGTCGAGGTACCGCAGCCCCGCAGCGACCGTCGCACCGGAGAGCTCCGCCACCCGGTCGGACGACAACGTCGAGCACTCGATCGCGAGAGCCCCTCGTGCCGGCCGGCCGGCCAGGACACCCTGGGTCCCCTGCCAGACCTCCCGGGACGCCTCGTCGTCGCTGACCATCGCGAACACGGCGTCCACGCCCTCGACGGCCGACGCCGGGTTCTCCGCGGACCGCGCGCCCCCGGCGACGAGAGCGGACGCGCGGGACTGTGTCCGGTTGGCCACCACCACGTCGTGCCCGGCGGCCACCAGCCGTCCGACCATCCCGCGGCCCATGCGCCCGAGGCCGATGAACGCGATCCGTGCCATGCCGGGCACCCTACCCAGCGCCACCCGGAATGCCGAGGGCAGTGCTCGCCGTCAGGGGCGGACCCGCCCGGCCCGGGACGCACAGGTGGCCCGCCCCTGACGGGACGGGCCACCTGTGCTGTGCGAAAAGGTCAGTCGAGCTCGACGAGCGCGACGCCGGCCTGGACCGCGGTGCCCTTCTCGACCAGGATGCGGGCCACGATCCCGGCCTTCGGCGCGGTGATCTCGGTCTCCATCTTCATGGCCTCGAGCACGCACAGCACCTCGCCGGCCTCGATCTCCTGGCCCTCCTCGACCAGGACCCGGGCCACCGTGCCGGCCAGCGGCGCGACCACGGCGTTCGCCGAGGACGCCTGCACCGACGCGGTGGTCGGCGCGACCGGCCCGTGGGACGACCCGCCGATCACGATCGCGCCCAGTGAGGGAGTCTCCTGCTCCTCGACCTCGACGTCGATGTCGTACGCGACGCCGTTGACAGTCACCTTCAGTTTCATTGGTCTTTCCTTACTCAGCGCGTGTACAGCGGGTGGTGGGTGTGCTGGGAGCGACGCGTGTTCGACGCCCAGTTGCGACCCGTGGCGAAGCGCCGCTGGCGACGCCGGGCGCGGTGGCCGAGGTACGCGGCGACCGCGGCGGCGATGGCCACCATGGTGTCCTCGGGGACGTCCTTGGTGTGCACCTCGAGCGACTTGATCTTGACCTCGAGCCCCTCGACCCGCTCACTGAGCGACTTGACGAGCTCCAGCAGTTCCTCGTTGGTGGACATGGCGATCACACCGGCCCGAGGCCGTGCTTCTTCGCCGGACGCAGCTCGCGCTTGGTGGCCAGCAGCTCCAGGGCCATGGCCACCTTCCGACGGGTGTCACCCGGATCGATGATGTCGTCCACCAGGCCACGCGCGGCCGCGACGAACGGCGTCGAGAACGTGCTGCGGTACTCCTCCACCAGCTCGGCCCGCTTGGCGACGGGGTCCTCGGCGGCAGCGATCTCCTTGCGGAAGACGATCTCCGCGGCACCCTCGGCACCCATGACCGCGATCTCCGCCGTCGGCCAGGCGAACACCTTGTCCGCACCCAGGTCCTTGCAGGACATGGCGATGTACGCACCGCCGTAGGCCTTGCGCAGGACGACGGTGATCTTCGGCACGGTGGCCGCGGAGTACGCGTACAGCATCTTCGCGCCGTGGCGGATGATGCCGCCGTGCTCCTGGGCGACGCCGGGCATGTAGCCGGGGACGTCGACGAAGGTCACGATCGGGATGTTGAAGGCGTTGCAGAACCGGACGAACTTGCTGCCCTTGTCCGAGGAGTTGATGTCGAGCACGCCCGCCATCACGTTCGGCTGGTTCGCGACGATGCCGACGCTGCGACCGTTGATGTGGGCGAAGCCCACCACGATGTTCGCCGCGTAGCCGGCCTGCACCTCGAGGAAGTCGCCGTAGTCGACCACCTTGGCGATGACCTCGCGCACGTCGTAGCCCTGCTTGCCGTCCACCGGCACGATGTCGTGCAGGGACGGGTCGTAGTCGACGCTGTAGTCGCCGTCGACGAGCGGCGGCTCCTCGTTGTTGTTCTGCGGCAGGAAGCTGAGCAGCTTCTTCGCGATCAGGATCGCCTGCTCGTCGTCGTCGGCAACGAAGTGGTTGACGCCGGAGACGGACATGTGGGCGTCCGCACCGCCGAGGCGGTCGGAGTCCACCTCCTCACCGGTGACCTGCTTGATGACGCTCGGCCCGGTGATGAACATGTGGGCCTTGCGGGTCTGGATGACGAAGTCGGTCAGCGCCGGGGAGTAGGCCGCGCCGCCGGCGCACGGGCCGGCGATGATCGAGATCTGCGGCACCACGCCGGACAGCAGCACGTTGGCGTAGAACACCTGGCCGTAGCCGGACAGGGAGTCGATCCCCTCCTGGACGCGCGCGCCGCCCGAGTCGTTGATGAAGACGAACGGGGTGCCGGTCTCCAGCGCCGCGTTCATCATCTCTACGACCTTCTTGGAGTGCGTCTCGCCCGCGGACCCACCCATGACGGTGAAGTCCTGGCTGGCGATGTGCACCGGGCGTCCGAGGACCGAGCCGGTGCCCGTGACGACGCCGTCGGCCGGCATGACCGCGGTGTCCATCCCGAAGGTGACGGTGCGGTTCTTCCGGAACAGGCCGATCTCCTGGAAGCTGTCCGGATCGATCAGCGCGTCGATCCGCTCCCTGGCGGTCATCTTGCCGGCGTCGCGCTGCTTCTGCAGGCGGGCCTCGCCACCGCCGGCGCGGGCGGTGAGCCGGGCCTCGAGCAGGTCCTCGACCCGCTTCTTCATCGGTACTGGCTTCTTGCTCATCTCAACTCACCTCACGCCATCTCGACCTGGACGCTGTGCTCGCGCCCGCCGAAGGAAACCTTGTACTTGATCGGACCGCGGACGGCGTTGGCAGCGCCACTGGCGGCGTCCGCCTCGGCCTTCAGCTGCTCGGCCGACTTGCCGACGTTCGTCGGGCCGTCGTCACGCGCGCTGAAGAAGCCCGGGGCGACACCCGGGAACATGGCGTAGGTGAGGACGTCCTCGTCGGTGCCGTCGAAGCCGTCGAGCTTGGACGCGTCCTCGACGAGCTTGCTCCACTCCGGCGGGATCAGGTCGGCCGGACGGACCGTGATCGGGTCCTTCTTGGCCTGCGCCTGGGCGATCGCCACGACCTCGGGGTTGCGCTCGCCGATGCACTCGCCGTAGTAGCCGAGCATCAGGTCGGCGAACTCGCCGGTCATCACCTTGTACTTGCCCATCAGGACGTTGAACACGGCCTGCGTGCCCACGATCTGGCTGGACGGGGTCACCAGCGGCGGGTATCCGGAGGCCTTGCGCACGTTCGGCACCTCCGCCAGGACCTCACGCAGCTTGTCGCCGGCGCCCTGCTGCTTGAGCTGGGACTCCATGTTGGAGATCATCCCGCCGGGGATCTGGCTGTCGAAGATGTCGGTGTCGACGGTGAAGGCGCTCATGAACTGGGCGTACTTGGGCTTGACGGTCGCGAAGTGGTCTCGCACCTTGCGCAGCAGCGCCTTGTCCAGGTCGGCCGCGTAGTCGGTGCCCTCGAGCATCTCCTGCAGCGACTCGGTGGGGTTGTGGCCGGGGCCGAGCGACATCGAACTGATCGCGGTGTCGACGACGTCCGCGCCCGCCTCGATCGCCTTCATCAACGACACCAGCGTCACCCCGGTGGTGGCGTGGCAGTGGATGTTGATCTGCATGTCGGGCATCTCGGCCTTGATGGCCTTGACGATGTCGTATGCCGGCGCAGGCTTGAGTAGCGCGGCCATGTCCTTCAACGCGAGGCTCTGGGCGCCTATGTCCCGCAGCTGCCGGGCCCGCTGGACGTACCAGTCGACGGTGTGCAGCGGCGAGGTGGTGTAGCAGATGGTGCCCTGGGCGTGCTTGCCGGTTTTGTGCACGGCGGCCATCGCGCGCTCGAGGTTGCGCGGGTCGTTCAGGGCGTCGAAGACGCGGAAGACGTCCATGCCGTTCTCGGCGGCCTTGTCCACGAAGTGGTCCACGACGTCGTCGGCATAGTGCCGGTAGCCGAGCAGGTTCTGACCGCGCAGCAGCATCTGCAGGCGGGAGTTGGGCATCAGCTTGCGGAACGTCCGCAGCCGCTCCCAGGGATCCTCGTTGAGGAACCGGATGCAGGAGTCGAAGGTGGCGCCACCCCAGCACTCCACGCTCCAGAAGCCGGCCTTGTCGATGTCTGCGCACGCATCGACCATGTCCTCGATGGCCATGCGGGTCGCCATGAGGCTCTGGTGCGCGTCCCGGAGGGCGAGCTCTGTCACACCGATCTGTCGCGTCATGGGCCTCATCCAACCATGGCGGGACGTCCTGTTTCGATGCCTCGGAGGAATCAAGGACGAAGGTCGGGGACGCGTGCGACTGCCCTGGCCCGGGACCGGCCGCAGTACCGGGCGGTTCGTTCCGCCAGGTGGCAACGAGCCGATCGGTCAGGGGAATTGCCGACCGCCTCGACGCAACGCCACGCGCGCCCGGGTGGCCGGCGCGACGCCGCGCGGCGCTTAGGCTGGCGGCAGCGCACCGACCCCCAGGACGCATAAGGATTGCCTGAACGCATGATCGACTTCGACGGCGTCTCCAAGCGATACGGGCGTAAGCAGCGACCCGCCTTGGACGACGTGACCTTGACCATCACCGACGGCGAGTTCGCCTTCCTCGTCGGCGCCTCCGGATCCGGAAAGTCGACGATGCTACGGCTCGTCCTGTGCGAGGAGCGCCCGAGCCAGGGCCGGATCACCGTCGCGGGCCGGGAGGTCACCAGCATGCGCCGCCGCCAGGTGCCGGGCCTACGCCGCGACATCGGGATGGTCTTCCAGGACTTCCGGCTGCTGCCCGAGAAGTCCGTCTACGACAACGTGGCCTACGTGATGCACGTCCTGGGCCATCCCCGCCGGGTCATCCGGCGGGCGGTGACCGAGTCGCTGGAGCTGGTGGGGTTGACAGGGATGGCGAAGCGAATGCCGCACGAGCTCTCCGGCGGCGAACAGCAACGGGTCGCGATCGCCCGGGCGGTCGTGAAGAACCCGACCCTGCTGCTGGCCGACGAGCCCACCGGCAACCTGGACCCGACCACCAGCCTGGAGATCGTCTCCCTGCTCGACGACATCCACGGCCGCGGCACCACGGTCCTGATGGCCACCCACGACGACGAGATCGTCAACCAGCTGCGCAAGCGGGTCATCGAACTCGCGGACGGCGCGGTGGTGCGCGACCAAGCGCGCGGTGTCTATGGCAGGGGGCGGCGATGAGGCCCCTGTTCCTGCTCGGCGAGGCCTGGACCGGGCTGCGCCGCAGTGCCTCGATGGCGATCTCGATCATGATCGTCACCGCCGTCTCGCTGCTCTTCTTCGGCGTCGGGCTGCTGGCCCAGCGCCAAGTCGAGACCGCGAAGGGCTATTGGTACGACAAGGTCGAGGTGTCGATCTTCCTGTGCATCAAGAACTCCAGCGAACCGAGCTGCGGCCGGCAGGCGGCCACCCAGGAGCAGATCGACGCGGTGGCCCGCGACCTCGAGGAGAGCCCCGAGGTCGCCGACTTCACCTACTTCGACCAGAACGACTCCTACGAGGAGTTCAAGCGTCTGTTCGCCGACTCTCCCGAGATGGTCGACAGCGTGCGCCCCGAGGACCTGCCG
>Ga0102832_1000562_pt1 | contig 52798 bp, 49 predicted proteins | sample EBPBio282013_DNA_FD_88942 | JGI IMG/M metagenome (GOLD analysis project Ga0102832, IMG submission 88942) | Wastewater treatment Type I Accumulibacter community from EBPR Bioreactor in Madison, WI, USA - Reactor 2_5/28/2013_ DNA (Illumina Assembly) | ecosystem: Engineered > Bioreactor > EBPR >...
CCCTTGTGGTTGTACTCGATGCCCTGCCAGCCGCCGGTGGTCTTGATCGAGTTCAGCATCGACTCGAACTCGCGGATCGCCAGCATGTCGTGCAGCATCGCGACCAGGCCGTCGGCGCCGTAGCGCTTCTTCGCCGCGGTGAAGTCCTGGCGGTACGCGTTCACCGGAATCGGCGGCACGGTGATCGTCGAGGGCTTCCGGACCTCGGCCGGGTTCACGTTCAGTGACTTGGGCATGTCTTCCTTCTGTCGTTTCTTCAGTCGTTCTTGATGGCCCACGCGGCTTCGCGGATGCCCTCGGAGACGGTCGGGTGGGGGAACACGACCTGGCGCAGGTCGTCGACGGTGAGCTCGGTCTCGAGCACGGTCGCCGCGCCCCAGATCGTCTCGGGCGCGTACGTGCCGAGCATGTGGACGCCGAGTACCGCGCGCGTGCGCCGGTCGGCGATGAGCTTGACCGCCCCCGGTCCGCGCACGCCGTTCTCGGCGACGAAGCGCCCGGACACCGCCAGCGGCACGGTCGCGGTGAGGACGTCGTGGCCGCGCGTCCGCGCCTGGGCCTCGGTGAGGCCGACGCCGGCGGCCTCGGGCATCGAGTAGACCGCCCACGGGATGGTGTCGGTGCGCAGGCGCTGGCCCGCCCGCCCGGCGGCCACCGGGTCGATGATGTGCGCGGCGGCGATCTCGCCCATCCGGTACGCGGCGTGGGCGAGCAGGCTGCGTCCGGTCAGGTCGCCGACCGCCCAGGTGCGAGGGAGGTTCGTCCGCATGGTGTCGTCGACGACGACGCCGCGGGGCCCGACCTCGAGGCCTGCCTCGGTGGCGCCCCAGCCGTCCACGAGCGGACGCCGCCCGACGGCCATCAGCACGAGGTCGGCCTCGGAGCGCTGCTCGACGCCCTTGGCGTCGGTGTAGACCACCGTCCCGCCCTCGATGGCGGTCACCCGGCAGCCGAGGTGGAAGGTGACGCCGGAGAGGGCCTTCCGCAGGCGCCCGGCGAGGTCGTCGTCCATGAACGGGACGATCTCGGGCAGCATCTCGATCACCTCGACGTGGGAGCCGAAGGCCGCGAAGAGGGAGGCGAACTCGACGCCGATCACGCCACCGCCGATGACCGCCAGCCGCCTGGGCACAGCATCGACGCCGAGCAGCCCGGTCGAGTCGACCACCAGCGGGTTGTCCTTGGCCCCCGGGATGGGCGGCATCACCGGTACAGAGCCGGTGGCCAGGATCACGTGGTCGGACGTGCGGCGCACGCCCTCGACCTCCACCACGCCGGGCGCGAGGAAGGTCCCGTGGGCCCGCACGACCTCGACCCCGGCACGCTTCTCCGCGGCGCCGACGCCGGCGACCAGCTTGCCGACGACGTCCGCCTTCCACGCCTGGACGGTCGGCCAGTCGTAGGTGACGTCGGTTGCGGTCACCCCGTACGTGGCGGAGTGCCGGGCGTGCTCGTACAGCTTCGCGGAGTTCAGCAGGCTCTTGGTCGGGATGCAGCCCACGTTCAGGCAGGTGCCGCCCAGGGACTCCTTCTCGAGCAGCAGCACCTTCCGGCCCTCGTGGCCCAGCCTCTCGGCGGCGATGTAGCCACCGGGACCGCCGCCGAGGACGATCACGTCATAGTCAGCCATCAGTGTCTTTCCTTGTCAGGGCGTTCAGCCGAGCACGGTGAGGTCGATGTCGGCCAACGCGGCGCACAGGTCCTTGAGGTAGCGGGCCGCGTCCGCCCCGTCGATCACCCGGTGGTCCGCGGTGAGCGAGAACCCGATCCGCTGCTCCGCGCCGACCGTGCCGTCGGGGTTGACCACCGCGCGCGGGAAGATCGCGTCCACGCCCAGGATCGCCACCTGCGGCACGTTCAGCAGCGGCGTGAACGACTCGATGCCGAAGGCGCCGAGGTTGCTCACCGTGAAGGTCGCCCCGCCGAGCAGGTCAGGGCTGATCGAGCCCCCGATCGCGTCGAGCGCGAGCTGCTTGGACCTCTTCGAGAAGTCGCGCAGCGTGAGGGTCTCGGCGAACCGCAGCGTCGGGACGAGGAGGCCGCGCGGGGTGTCGACCGCCATGCCCAGGTGCACGCTGGCGAAGGTGCGCAACGTGTTGTCCTCCAGGTGGGCGTTCACCACGGCGTGCCGGGCCAGCGTCCGCACCGCGGCGTAGCCGACCAGGTCGCCCACGGTCACGGCGGCGAGCTCGGCGTCCGCCGCACCCTTGAGGCGCGCGCGCAGCGCCAGGAGGCCCGCCGCGGGCGCGGTGGCGGTGTAGGTCAGCTGCGCGGAGGTGGCCAGGGAGTTCATCATCCGGTCGGAGATCACCTTGCGGATGCCCTTGAGAGGGGTGTCGGTGAACGCGCCGGGGAACTCCGCCGGTGCGACTGCCGCCGGGGCAGCGGACACCTCCACGCCGGCAGGGGCGGCGAGGTCGGCGCGGGTGACCCGTCCGCCGATGCCGGTGCCTGCCGCACCGGGAACGAAACCCTCGGCCTCGGCGCGGGCACCGGGCGTGAGGCCCGGGCCGGCGGCCATCGCGGCCTGGACGTCCCTCTCGATCACGCGGCCGTGGGGGCCGGTGCCGGCGAGCGCCGCCGCCGCGATCCCCTGGCTGGACGCGAGGGCCCGTGCGCGCGGCGAGACCGCCCCGGAGGGGCCGGCGGACGCGACCGGCGCCGCCGCTGCGGCGAGCGGCTCGGGCGCGGGCTCCGGCACCGCCGGCGCATCGCTGGTCGACACCTCGCCCGCCTCACCGGTCGCGACGGGCGGCAGGCCGGCGCCGGCGAGGAACTCCTCGACGTTCTCGCCCGGCTCGCCGACCACGACGATCGGCTGCTTCACCGGCACGTCGTCGCCCTCCTCGGCGAGGAGCGCGAGCACCGTCCCGGACACGCCGGCGGGCACCTCCATCGACGACTTGTCGGTCTCGATCTCGCACAGCAGCGTGGAGGCGTCGACGACGTCGCCGACCCCGACCAGCCAGGTGGTGACCAGGCAGGACTCCACCGTGTTGCCGAGCTGCGGCATGACGACGACCTGAGCCATGGGTGTTGTTCTCCTCGTGTTCTAGACGAAGCGGGCGCGCACGCCGCTGCTGTTGAGTTCTGCCTGGTCGGACGCGGCCAGGCGGGTGTCGGTGATCACGCCGTGCAGGTCGGGCAGGTCCATCACCCGCACGAAACCGGCCCGGCCGTACTTGGAGGAGTCGGCGACCAGCCACGACTCGGTGGCGCGGGCCCGCATCGCGCGGATCACCTCCGCGCCCTCGGAGAAGGCCGTGGTGAGCCCCCGCTCCACGCTGAAGCCGTCCGTGCCGAAGAAGGCGAGGCGGACGTTGAAGTCCTCGATCGTGCGTAGCGCCACGGGGCCCACCATCGACTCGCTGGTGCGGTGGAACGTCCCGCCGGTGAGCACCACCGTGAGGTTCGGGTACAGCCGTGCGTGGCGCACCACGAGGGTGGAGTTGGTCAGGATCCGGACCCCGCGGCGCGCGCCCAGGTGGCTGACGATCTCCGCGCAGGTGGTGCCGGCCTCGATCATGATCAGGTCGTCGTCGCCCACCAGTTCGGCGGCCGCCGCGCCGATGCGGGCCTTCTCCCCGGCGTGCTGGAGCTGGCGTTCGAGGACGTTGCGGTAGCCGGTGGCCTCCGCGCCGCCGTGGGTGCGGGCCAGCAGCCCGCGGTCCTCAAGATTGCGCAGGTCGGTGCGGATCGTGACCTCGGACACCCCCAGGTCGCGCGAGAGGCCCGCGACCGTCACCGATCCCTCCCTGGCAAGGCGCGTCAGGATCGAGGACTCGCGCTCACCGCGCTCGATCGCCATCGACCGGTCCTTTCGATTAGCTTTCGTTTTAGGCCTTATACCGATTCAATCATAAGCGGTCACTGCTCAGCCCTGCAACCCGTCTCGGATCGCCGCGCGAACTCCCCCGGACGACCGCACGCAGCGAGCCCCCGGCGGTGGGGTGACCGCCAGGGGCTCGGAGCGTGCGAAGGGAGTGGGCAGAGGCGACGGGCCGGACGGCCCGCCGGATCAGGACGCGGTGGCCAGCAGGGCCGCCTCGGCCTCGTTGGTCCAGCGGGTGCCGTCCATGGCTGCGGCGACGGCGGGCAGCCGTTCGGCGAGCTCGTCCAGGCGCACCATGCCGAGGTCGGGGAGCATCGGGTAGACCATGATCTTGCCGCCGGAGGTGCGGTTGTTGACGCTCTCGATGGCCTCGGCCACCCCCGCCATGCCGGTCACGGCCCACAGCGAGACGTTGGTGTCCAGCTGCCCGGACTCCACCTTCGCCAGCATCGTCTTCATGTCCTGGATCCGGGAACCGGACGTCCCCACCAGGTAGATGCCTTTCGTGGCGATCGCGGTGAGGTCGAGATCGGCCATCGTGCCGATGGCGAAGCCCGCGAACGCGTTGACGATCGCGCCCTCGGTGGCGATGTCGACCGCCTGGGCGATGAGGAACGGCGCCGGCACCATCGCGGCGATGTAGGTGTAGCCGGGTTCCAGCGGCTCGGTCCGGCTGTTCCGGAACGTCGCGGGGACGCCGTTGGCCTCGGCGACGGGTGCCACGACCGCCGCGAGGTGGGCGAGCCGGGCGTCGTCGACGTCGACGGCGTCCATCGAGATGCCCGGGACGCCGCTGACCGCGGTGCGGACGGTGTGCATCAGGCCCATCGGACCCGCGGCCCCGACGATCGCGATCCGCTCGCCCTCCCGCAGTTCGCACTGCGCGGGGATCCGGGCGTAGCCGTGCGCCGCGTCGTCCCCTGCGGTCCCGGTGTAACGGATCAGGTCGTAGTGGACGCGTCCGACGTCGATCTTCACCGGACGGGAGAACGCGCCGCCGCACAGCACGACGTCGAGCACGCCGCCGAAGCCCAGCTTCGGCCCGAGCGCCTCGACCACGTCGGCATCGGAGCCGGCGTAGACGATGTCGTCGAAGGTGCCCTCCACCTCACCCAGGGACGCTGCGCGGACCGCGCCGGGCACGTCGAGCGCGCCGACCACGGTGATCGAGGAGGGGGTGGCCTGCGCCAGCAGGTCATCGATGCCACGGACGGCGTCCGCGACCACGAGCAGCCGGCCGCCGTCCCGCAGGTGGCAGCGCTCGCCCCAGGCGTAGGCCGCCTCGACGCAGGCCCACGGTTCGATCAGGGCGACCGCGGAGGCCGACGGCCCCTCGCTGACCGGGATCAGGAACCGCTCGCCGGTGGCCGGGTCCATGATCACGCGCTCGTCGAGCACGACGTACTCCTGGAGCGCCCCCTCGAAGTTGTAGCCGAAGGCAGCGTTCGAGCTGGCCGTGGGCAGGTGGCGGTAGTCGGTCTGCACCAGCACCCGCTCCCCCACCCGGTGGTGGCGCACCTGCGACCCGACGGCGACGATCCGTCCGACCGGCTCGTGGCCCGGGACGATCGGCTGTGCGCCGGGGCGGTAGCTGGGGATCCCGGCGAGCTCGTCCGCGCCCAGCCCGCTGAGCACCTCGCTCTTGCGCGGGTGGTTGGTGAACGCGTGCAGCAGCTTGGTGTCGGAGAAGCAGATGCCGCAGGCCTCGGACTTCAGCAGCACCTGGGTCGGCCCCAGGGGGTACATGGCCTTGGCCTCGTTGTGCACCACCTGGTCGGGGCCCACGAACTGGATCGCGTGCTGGGTGGCGGGGAATTGGGTCACGTGCCTCTCCTCAGTTGAGCATGTTCTGGCCGCCGGTGACGGGCACCGCCTGGCCGGTCTCGTACGTCTGTTCCACGATGTAGTACACGGCCTTCGCCAGGTCGGACGGCAGGCAGCCGCGGCCCATCGGCACCTTGGACTCGTAGGACCGCCGGACGTCCTCGACGGTCTGCGCGCCGGGCACCTTGCCCGCCCTGAGGTACTGGACGAAGAGCCCGCGCTCGGGGTCGGTCCACAGGGGGCCGTCGAGGTAGTTGCCCGGGCAGATCGCGTTCACCTTGATGCCGTACTCGATCAGTTCCAGGGCGAAGCTCTGGGTGAGCCCGATGCCGCCGAACTTCGAGCCGGCGTAGGCGAAGTTGCGCTTGGAACCCTCCAGGCCGGACTTGGAGTTGATCTCGATGATGTCGAACAGGGCGTCCGGACGGGTGGCGTGCTGGGCGGCCATCACCGGGGCGGCCGCGCGGACGCCGAGGAAGTAGCCGCGGTAGTTCACGTTGGTGACGAGGTCGAAGTCGGCCACCGGCTGGGTCATCACGCCCTCCGCGCGCAGCACGCCGGCGTTGGAGATGAACACGTCCAGGCCGCCGAACAGCGCCACCACCTGCGAGATCGCGTCGAGCTGGGACTGCTCGTCGGCCACGTTCACCTGCACCGCGACCGCGCGCCCGGCGCCGTGCCGGGCGCTCAGCTCGGCGGCGTTCCTCGCGGCGAGCTCGACGTTGAGGTCGGCCAGCACGACCTGGGCACCCTCGGCCAGCAGCTCCGTGGTGATCCCCAGCCCGAAGCCCTGGGCGGCGCCGGTCACCACGACGACCTTGCCGTCCATCCGCCCGGCCCGGGCGCCGGCGGCCATCGCCTTGCGGTAGCTCTCGGCCTCCCAGTTCTCGATGAACCCGCGCTCGGCGGCGTCCATGCAGCGGACGGTGCCGATGCGCTCGGCGTCCCTCGCGACGCGCAGCGCGTCGGTGAAGGTGGCCAGCGCGGTCTGCGCCGCACCGAGGTCGGCGCCCGCGCCGAAGGCGACCAGCCCCGGCACGACGGCGATCACCGGGTCCCTGCCGTGGCGCACCCGGTAGGCCTCGACCGCGGCCACGACCTCCGCGGCGGTGTCGCCACCGGCGGTCGGGGCGAGCACGAGGGGAAGGGAGCCCGCGTAGACGATCTGGTCGGGGATCAGCGGACCCCCGGTGAGGATCGCCTCGCCGGCCGGCGTCGTGGTCACCGCGCGCACCAGGTCTGAGGCGTCGGAGGTGACCACCGCCAGCCTGTCGGCGGTGCCGAGCAGCCCGCGGAGGGTCGGGGCGACGACGTTCACCAGAGCGGTCAAGGAAGCCCGGTCGAGCGGTTCGGCCACCGGCGCGGCGGTGGCGTCGATGGCGGAGGCGATCGCCCCGGTCAGCCGCTCCGCCCGCTCGGTGAGCTCCGCGGCCGAGTTGCCGGAGACGATGATGCCGTGGTTGCCGAGCAGCGTGATGCCCGGTGCCGGACGCCCGGTGCGCGCGGTGTAGGCGTCGCGGACCCGCCCGACCTCGCGCGCCAGGGGCACGCCCGGGTCGGTGTAGGGCACGAACACCGCGTCGTCACCGAGCAGGCGGGCGGCGAGCGCCTCCGCGTCGGCGTTGCAGGTCAGCGCGTTGGCGACCAGCGGGTGGGTGTGCAGCACCAGGGCGTCGGGGATGAGCGCGTGGAAGAGGATCTCCACGCTCGGACGGCGCCCGCCCGGGGCGTCCACGAGCGCCTTCGCCGCGGCGGCCTGGACCGGGTCACCCTCGACGGGTTCGTCGGAGTGGAGGGCATCGAGCAGGACGTCGGTGCGCAGGCCGACCAGGTCGGCGGCGGTGAGCGTGGCCAGCGGGACGCCGCTGGGCTTGATCCGCAGGACCCCGTCCACCTTCACCGAGGCGTTGCCGCCGCCGGCCCGCGAGTACTCGGGATCGGCCCCGAAGGCGTTCGCGACCGAGATGAGCTCTTCGACCAGGTTCACCGCTGCTCCTGCTTCCTCGTGATCAGCCCGGCGCCCAGGGCGACCAGGTCGCCGGTGGGGACGTCGGTGCGCCCTCCGGTGGAATCAACGTAGCCCGGACGCCCCGCGGCCACCTCGTGCTGGTGGGCGGCGACCACGCAGGTCGCCTCCCAGAACGCCCGCCGGGCGACGTCGGAGACGGGGCCGTCGACGCAGGCCACCTCGATCGGGATCCGGTCGAGCGTGTTGTGCTCCGTGCCGCCCATCACGATGATGCCCGCGTCGGTGAAGGCCTTCACATAGGCGTCCACACACGCGGAGGTGTTGCGGATCGGGATCAGTTCCGCGGCGTGGATGCCGCGTTCAAGGAGGGCGGACGCGAGCCGCGTCGCCGGCTCCTCGAACGGGCAGACCGGAATCACCCCGTCGGCCAGCGTCGGATAGGTGGGGATGCCGTCCATCTCGAGCACGTAGCGGTAGGCGTCGCCGAAACCCAGCGGCACCTCGGCGACGAAGCCGGGGGTGCCCACCTTGATCAGCCGGGAGCGGAGCTCGCCCTGGAGCGCCACCGGGTCGTCGGTGTCGACCTTCGACGGGCCGCCGTAGGCGCGCTCCAGCACGGCGCCGCGCTCGGACACCGGCAGCGCGGCCAGCGCACGCTGGAAGGCCTGCGCGACGTGGCGCTCCTGGAGCGACACCCACTCCACCGGCACGCCCGCGGACGCGGCGACGTCCGCGGCCACCAGGGAGGCGGTGAGGCCGGTGTCGAGGCCGCACTCGGCGAACCAGGACGCCAGCTTCGCCACCATCTCGGTGGCCCGCCGGTCGTTGCCCTGCCGGATCTCCGTGGCGATCCGCGCGGCCACCGCGGACTTCTCCCGGAACGGGGAGATGCCCTTGCCGCACAGGTACATGCGGCCCGGGTTGGCCGGGTCGTTCACCCGGATGCCGGCGGCGGCCAGCTCGTCGTCGAGGGTGATGAACTCCAGCCCGTACAGCGGGACGATGCCGGCCGCTGTCGCCTGCTCGGCGAAGCGCGCGTACACCTGCTGGTCGAAGAAGTTGGAGATGCCGACCGCTCCGGCGTCCTCGGCTGCCGCCGCGGAGACGGCGTCCTCGACGGTACGGAAAGCGGAGAAGTTCGGCGGGAAGTGGACGTGGGTGTTCACCACGGGGAAGTGCTCCCCAGCGGCACCCGGGACGTCGGCGTCAGTCATCTGCAGTACCTGTCCTGCTCTGCGGACGGCCTCGGCGCCATCCTGTTTGTAACGATTCAAGAGCGTAGCACGGTTGCGTGGCCCGCGGCAGGCGTCCTGACGCGCGGGCTGCCGGCGGCGTCCGGCACCGTCCAGCAGAAATCGATCTCAGATTGATTACGATTCGCCCACGTCGCGTGACAAGCATCCGCTACCCTCCCTACGATACAGAAATCGATTTCTCAGATGGAGGCAACGATGCTGCTCAATCTGGATCCGGTGCTCACCGGCCAGTTGCTGCTCGCGCTGGACGAAATGGGCCACGGTAACGCCGTGGTGATCGCCGATGCCCACTTCACCGCCGCGGCGCTGGCGAAGAAGCACCTGGTCGACCTGCCCGGGCTGAGCTCGCCGCGGGTGCTGACCGCGATCCGCTCGGTCCTCGTGCCGGACACCTACGGGCCCACGCTCGACCTCATGGAGTGCCCCGACGGCCTCCAGCCGGTGCAGGAGGAACTCATCGAGGCCGCGAGGCTGGACGGGGAGCCGTACCGGCTGATCGAGCGCTTCGCGTTCTACGACATGGCGGCGGAGGCCGAGCTGATCATCCGGACCGGCGAGACCCGGATCTACGGCAACGCGATCTTCCGCAAGGGCGTGACCCCGGTGATGCCCGCATGACCACCACCGAGACCGCACCCGCCCCGGGCGTGCACGATCCCGACCTGCTGCTGCAGGTCGAGGGGGTCGGCAAGACGTTCCCGGGCGTGAAGGCGCTGGAGGACATGCGTTTCGACCTGCGCAAGGGTGAGGTGCTCGGCCTGGTCGGCGAGAACGGTGCCGGCAAGTCGACGCTGATGAAGCTGCTCACGGGGATCTACACCCGCGAGACCGGCGACTTCTGGCTGGACGGCGAGCCGCTCTCGGTGCACACACCGAAGGAGGCTCAGGAAGCAGGCCTGTCGATCATCCACCAGGAACTGAACCTCGTCCCCCACCTGAGCGTCGCGGAGAACATCTGGCTGGGCCGTGAGCCGGTCAGTGCGGGCTTCTTCACCCGGCCCGGTGAACAGGTGCGAGCCACCCGGGAGTTGCTCGACCGCCTTCAGATGTCGCTCAACCCGAAGGCACTGGTCTCGACGCTGAGCGTGGCCCAGCAGCAGATGGTCGAGATCGCGAAGGCACTGTCCTTCGAGTCCACGAAGGTCCTCATCATGGACGAGCCCACCGCCGCCCTGAACGACGCCGAGGTGGACCAGCTGCACGAACTCATCCGCCGGTTCATCACCCCCAGCACCGGAGTCGTCTACATCTCCCACCGGATGGCGGAACTGAAGCGCATCGCCGACCGCATCACCGTCATCCGGGACGGCCACTACATCGACACGATGCCGATGGCCGAGACCTCGCTGGACGATGTCATCTCCAAGATGGTCGGCCGCGCGATCAATACCGAGGCCCGTCCCGAGAACGTCAGGACGGACCGGCCGGTCGTGCTCCAGGTGTCGAACCTCTCGACGAAGACACTCCTCAAGGACGTCAGTTTCGAGGTGTACCGCGGCGAGATCCTGGGCTTCGCCGGACTGATGGGCGCGGGACGCACAGAGGTCGCCCGTGCAGTCGTGGGTGCGGATCCGATCGACTCCGGCGAGATCGTCCTCAACGGCAACACGGTGACCATCCACACGCCCGCACGGGCGGCGGAGCTGGGCATCGGTTACCTGTCCGAGGACCGCAAGAGGCTCGGCCTCATGCTGCCGCTCCCGGTCTCGCACAACATCGCGATCAGCTCGATGAGCGCGAAGTTCGCCAACGGCTTCTTCGTCCGCGACAAGGCGATCCGGCAAGCTGCGGAAGACTCGCGGACGCTGCTCAGCATCAAGACGCCGTCGGTGAACCAGCTGGTCAAGTACCTCTCGGGCGGCAACCAGCAGAAGGCCATCATCGCGCGCTGGCTGGTCAAGGACTGCGACATCCTGATCTTCGACGAGCCCACCCGCGGCATCGATGTCGGAGCCAAGGAGGAGATCTACCAGCTCCTCAACAAGCTCGCCGGGGAGGGCAAGACGATCATCATGATCTCCTCCGAACTCCCGGAGGTCCTCCGCATGTCCCATCGGGTGATCGTCATGGCCGACGGCCGGATCACCGGCGTCCTGTCGGCGGCGGAAGCCACCCAGGAGGCGATCATGACCCTCGCAACCCACCGCACTGACGCGATCACCACCCAGAAAGCAGAGAACTGATGTCCACCGACTCCAACGTGACCACCGCGGCCAAGGGCGTGCGGCGGGGCGGCCTTCGGGAGAAGCTGCAGCAGTTGATGGCCCTGCTCGGCCTGCTGATCATCTTCGCAGCCTTCTCGTTCGCCAGCCCGACGTACTTCCCGACGTACTCCAACGTCATCTCGATCCTCTACTCCGCCGTCGTCATCGGGCTGCTCGCCCTCGGCGCGACCCTGGTGATCATCACCGGCGGCATCGACCTGTCAGTCGGCACCGGCATGACCCTGTCCGCCGTCATGGCGGCAACCTTCATCGTCACCTGGGGGCTTCCGGTGTGGCTAGGGATCCTGTGCACCCTGTTGTTCGGCGCCTTTCTCGGACTGGTCAACGGCACGAACGTGGCGATCCTCGGGCTGCCACCCTTCATCGCCACGCTGGCGATGATGCTGGTTGCCCAGGGTCTCGCACTGGTCATCTCCAAGGCCATCCCGATCTACTTCGACCCGGTGGCGCACTCCAGCTACCTGTGGTTGTCCAACGGCGAACTGATCCCGTCGACCGGGTTCCCGAACGCCGTCGTGGTCCTGGTCCTCGCGGCGCTGGTCGCCTTCGTCCTGCTGAACAAGACCCTGCTGGGTCGCTACGACATCTCGATCGGAAGCAACGAGGAGGCCACCGCCCTCTCGGGCATCAACACCAAGAAGTGGACGATGATCATCTACTCCGTGGCCGGTGTGTTCACCGCCCTCGGCGCCATCATGATCTCGGCCCGCCTCGGCTCGGCGCAGCCCGCGACCGGCGCCGGCTACGAACTCCAGGCCATTGCCGCAGTGGTCATCGGCGGCACCTCACTGTCGGGCGGCAAAGGCACCATCGTGGGCACCATCATCGGCGCCCTGATCATCTCGGTGATCAACAACGGCCTCCAGATCATGTCGATGCCACAGCAGTGGCAGAACGTGATCCTCGGCCTCGTGATCCTGGTCGTGGTGTTCATCGACCAGCTTCGCTCGAAGCGGGCGGCGACCACCTGACCCGATTCACCCCTGGCCGGGGTTCGACGTCGAGTCCCGGCCCGCACCAAGAAGAACTCCCGCAACAACCCAACGAAGGAGAATCAGATGCGGAAGATTTCAGTGGGGCTCGCCGCTCTCGGCGTGGCAGCCTCCATGACCCTGGCCGCCTGTGGCGGAACCACCACCCCGGCGGCATCCGGCTCGGCCAGCGGTAGCGCCTCCGGCGAGAAGCCATACATCGCGATCATCTCGAAGGGCTTCCAGCACCAGTTCTGGCAGGCCGTCAAGCTCGGCGCCGAGCAGGAGGCCGCCAAGCAGAACGTGACCATCACCTTCGAGGGCCCGGCCAGCGAGTCCGAGGTCGAGGCACAGATGAACATGCTCACCGCCGCGCTCCAGAAGAAGCCCGCCGCGCTCGGCTTCGCCGCTCTGGACAGCAAGGCCGCCGCGACCGTGCTCGGCCAGTACAAGGCCGCGAACATCCCGGTGATCGCGTTCGACTCCGGCGTCGACTCGGACATCCCCCTGACCACCGCAGCCACGGACAACAAGGCCGCCGCCGCTGAGGCCGCGAAGCACATGTGCGAGCTCATCGGAGGCTCCGGCAAGGTCGGTGTCATCGTTCACGACCAGACCTCCAAGACCGGCCAGGACCGTCGCGACGGCTTCCTCGACGGCATGAAGACCGGCTGCACCGGCGCCCAGGTCCTCGAGGTCCAGTACGGCGGCGGCGACCAGGCCAAGAGCGCCGACATCGCCAAGAACATGCTGCAGGCGAACCCCGACATCAAGGGCATCTTCGGCGCGAACGAAGGCTCCGCGGTGGGCGCACTGAAGGGCATCCAGGAGAAGAACCTGGCCGGCAAGGTCGTGCTCATCGGCTTCGACTCCGGCAAGGCCCAGATGGACGCGATCAAGGCCGGGACGATGGCGGGCGCCATCACCCAGAACCCGGTCGGAATGGGTGCGAAGACCGTTGAGGCCGCGGTGATGGCCATCAAGGGCCAGACGCTGCCCAAGGTCATCGACACCGGCTTCATGTGGTACGACAAGACCAACATCGACAGCGCCGAGATCAAGGCCGTTCTGTACGAGTGAGCCGCACCCCGGCGAGCTAGTCCACAGCCGACACACCACGGTGGGGGCGGTCTCCCTCGGGGAACCGCCCCCACCGTCATCCCTGCGACCGGAGCTGTCATGTTGATCGCGCACGACCTGGGCACATCGGGCAACAAGGCGTCACTGCACGCCGCGGACGGGCGACTGATCGCCAGCGCGACCTCGTCCTACCCCACCCGCTACGCCGCCGACACGACCAGCGAGCAGGACCCGCGCGACTGGTGGCGGGCCGTCGTGGAGACGACCCGCGAGCTGCTCGCGACCACCGGCACCTCGCCCGCGCGAGTGGACGGCATCTGCGTCTCCGGGCAGATGATGGGGCTGGTCATGCTCGACGCCGCGGGGACGCCCGTCCGGCCGGCGATGATCTGGTCCGACCAGCGGGCCGCCACCGAGGCGGCGCGGCTCGCCTCCGCCGTGGGCGACGACGCCGCCTACCGGATCACCGGCCACCGCATCGCCGCCACCTACACCCTGCCCAAGCTCGCCTGGGCCCGTGAACATGATCCCGCCGCCTACGCGGCGACGACGGCGATCTGCGTCGCCAAGGACTACGTGAACCTCCGCCTCACCGGCACCCTGGTTACCGACCACTCGGACGCCTCCTCCACCGACGCCTACGACCTGGCGACCGGGACGTGGTCGACCACCCTCCTGAACGCCGCGGGCGTGCCCGCCGCGCTGTGGCCGGAGATCGTGGAGTCGACCGCCGTGATCGGCACCCTCACCGCGGCCGCTGCGGATGAGCTCGGCCTGCTCCGGGGCACCCGTGTGGTCGCCGGCGGAGGGGACGGGCTGATGGCCTCGGTCGGCGCCGGCTGCGTCACCCCCGACTCCCCAGGCTACGTGTGCCTGGGCACGTCCGCGTGGTACGCCACCACGACGACCTCCCCGCTGCTCGATCCCGAGCGCCGCTCGTTCAGCTTCCGCCACGTCGTGCCCGGCCTGTTCGGCGCGTTCGCCACCACCCAGACCGGCGCCGGCTCGCTGCAGTGGGCCGCGGAGGCCCTGGGGGAGGAACCCGCGGAGGTATCGGCCCTCATCGCCGCGGCGGCGGACGTCGCCGCAGCCGGCGAGGGACTCTTCTTCCTGCCGTACCTGATCGGCGAGCGCTCGCCCTGGTGGGACCCCGACGCCTCCGGCGTGTTCGCCGGCCTGCGAATGCACCACCGCCGCCCCCACCTCACGCGCGCGGTGCTCGAGGGCGTGGGCTACAGCCTCGCGCTGTGCATGGCGCCCCTGCGGGGCGGGCGCGAGGCCGAGGTCGTGGACGTGATCGGCGGCGGCGCCGCCAGCGACGCCTGGCTGGCGCTGCTCGCCGACATCTGGGGCGTGGGCGTGCGGCGACGCAGCGTGACGACCCAGGCCAACAGCCTGGGCGCTGCCGTGACCGGCCTCGTGGGACTGGGCCTGGCGGACTTCTCGATCGCCCCTACGCTGTCCACCGTGGAAGCAGAGTTTGCTCCCGGCGAGTGCAGCGGCGCACACGTCGCGCACCTGGAGCGCTTCGCCGACGCGTACCGGGCGCTGCGTCCGTGGTTCTCCGGTGGCGCGTGATGGTCACCATCTACGACGTCGCCGCCCTGGCCGGGGTCTCCCCGGCCACCGTCTCGCGCGTGTTCAACGGCATCAAGGTCACCCCGAGCCGGGCGGAGGCCGTCACCCGTGCCGCCGCGGAGCTCGGGTTCGTGCCGAACCGCAACGCGCGCCGGCTGCGGACGAGCTCCTCGGAGATCATCGCGATGATGGTGCCCGACATCGAGAACCCGTTCTTCACCGTGATGACCCGCGCCGTCGAGGACGTGGCCCGCGCGCAGGGCTACTCCGTCATGCTGTGCAACACCGACGAGGATCCCGCGCGCGAGCAGGAGTACCTGCGGGTGGCCGTGAGCGACCCGGTGGCCGGCATCATCATGGTGCCGAGCAGCCGGACGACGGACCTCCAGCTGGCCCGCGAGCGCGGCGTCCCCGTGGTCTGCGTCGACCGCCGCGCGCCCGGTAACGCGTTCGACGCCGTGGTCGCCGACAACATCGGCGGCGCGATCGCCGGCACGCGGATCCTGCTCGAGTCGGGCTTCCGGCGGATCGGCTGCATCAGCGGTCCGGAACGGGTCGAGACGGCCGAGGACCGCGCCGCCGGCTGGCGGATGGCGGTGGAGCAGGCGACCGGGGCGCCGCCGCCCCCGGAGCTGCTGCGTCGCGCGGAGTTCACCGTGGCCGGCGGCGAGCAGGCCACGCGAGAGCTGCTCGCGCTGGACGACCCGCCGGACGCCATCTTCGCCGCGAACAACAAGCTGTCGACCGGCGTGATCCGCGTCCTCGCCGAACGCGGGATCCTCCCCCCGACCACCGGCGTGATGGCCTTCGGCGGCCTCCCGCTCGTCGTCCTCTCCCCCATGGGAATCCTGGTCACCCACCTGCCCGCGCGTGAACTGGGCCTCACGGCCGCCCGGATGCTGCTCGAGCGCATCGACGGCCTGGACACCCCCGCTCGCGACATCGTGCTTCCCGTGGTGATCAGCAACGAGGAGGACGGGCTGACGCTCATCGACGGTCGCACCGGCGCCTTCGGCTGAGGCCGGTCGCCGCGGCTCAGGAGGGCAGCGGCGTTCCGTAGAGGGCGAGCAGGCGGCCGGCCTCCGCGGAGACCGCGTCGCGCGCCGGACGCATCCACTTCCGCGAGTCGACCAGCGCCTCGTCGGCGGCCAGCGTCGCGCGCACCGCGCCGGTGAACACCTTGTTCAGGTGGGTGGAGACGTTGATCTTGGTCATGCCGGCGGCGATCGCCCGGCGCATGCCCTCGTCCGACACCCCCGACGAGCCGTGCAGCACGAGCGGGACGCCGACGGCCGCACGGATGGCCCGGATCAGGTCCTCGTCGAGGCTCGCGTCCCTGGTGGTCATCGCGTGGGAGGACCCCACCGCCACGGCGAGCAGGTCGACGCCGGTGTCGGCGACGAACGTCGCCGCGTCCTCCGGCGACGTCCGCGCGGACGGGTCGTGGACGCCGTTCTTGCCGCCCACCTCACCCAGTTCCGCCTCGACGTCGGCGCCGCGCGCGTGGCACAGCGCGACGACCTCCCTCGTGGTGGCCCGGTTCTCGTCGTCAGGGAGCTTCGAGCCGTCGTACATCACCGAACTGACGCCCAGCGAGACGGCCTCGCGGATCAGCCCGACGTCCTCGGCGTGGTCGAGGTGCACCGCCACCGGCGCGGACGAGGCGCGCGCGACCGCAAGCGTGCCCAGGCACAGCGGCGCGAGCGCGCCGTGGTAGCGCACGGCGTTCTCGGAGATCTGGAGCACGACCGGACGCCCCGTGTGCTCGGCGGCCCGGACGAAGGCTGTGGCGTGTTCGAGGTGGATCACGTTGAACGCGCCCAGCCCGAGGCCGGCGGTGCGGGCGGAGAGCGCGAGGTCGCGCAGGGAACTCAGCATGGATCGGTCCTGTTCAGCTCTTGTGGACGGTGACCGGCACCTCGAGGGTGTCGGCGAAGGCGGGGTCGAAGCGGCCGGTCTCGGGGTGCGCGGCCGCGGCTGCGGACACGCGGACGCCGAGGGCGAGGGCGTCGGGAAGGTCGAGGCGCCGGGCGAACCCTGCGGCGAGGCCGCCGACAAGGACGTCGCCGCACCCGACCGGGTTGACCGCGGCCACCCGCGGAGCGCGGGCCCGCACCACCTGGTCGGCGGTGACCGCGACCGCGCCCTCCTCCCCGAGGGACACCACGACCGTGCCGGTGCCGCTCGCGCACAGCGTGCGTGCGGCGTCCACGACGGCGTCGAGGTCGGGCAGGTCGGCACCGACGAGTGCCGCCAGCTCCTCGCGGTTCGGCTTGGCGAGCGTCGGGGCGGCGCGGAGGCCCTCGGCGAGCAGGACGCCGCTGGTGTCCAGCAGCACCGGGCGCCCGGCCTCGTGTGCCGCGCGGACGAGCGGGACGTAGACGTCGGCCGGGCAGCCGGCAGGGGCGCTGCCGGACAAGGTGACGACGTCCACCTGGGGCAGCAGGCCGGCGAAGCGCCGCTCGAGGGCCGCCAGGTCGTCGGCGGTGACGGTCACGCCGGGTTCGAGGAACTCGGTGGAGGTGCCGGCGGCGTCGATGATGTTGATGCAGGTGCGGCTCTCCCCCGCCACGCGCACGAACTCGTCGCCGATCCCCTCCGCAGCGACCCCGTCGGTGATGAACGCGCCCGCGAAGCCGGCGACGAAGCCCGAGGCGAGCACCCGCTGCCCGCACAGCTGGGCGCCACGGGCGACGTTGAGCCCCTTGCCGCCCGGGCCGGCCAGCACGCGCGCCACGCGCTGGACGCGTCCCAGCGTGACGGCGCCGACGTCGTAGCGCTTGTCGATCGCTGCGTTCAGGGTGACGGTGAGGACGGTCACGAGGCGGCTCCGGGGAGGGCGAAGGTGGCGCGGTCTCCGACGACGAGCCGCGTGTGGAGCACGACCGTGCGGGCCTCCCCCTCGCGTTCGCCCTCGATCCGGGAGAGGACGAGCTCCGCCGCGCGGGCGGCGATCTCGGCGACCGGCTGGACGACGAGCGTCGGTCGTGGCCGGATGATGCGGGCGAGGTCGAGGTTGTCGAACCCGACGATGGCCGGACGCGGGAGGTCGGCCCCCAGCTCGTTGAGGGCCATCGTGGCGCCCAGCGTGAACTCGTAGTTGGCACACACCACCGCCGTCGGCGGGTGGTCCAGTTCGAGCAGCCGCCGCATCCCGTCGTAGCCGCCCTCGATGCTCACCGCGTCCGCCTGCGTGAGCTCGCGGCGCGGCAGCCGGCCGGTCGCCGCCTCCACCGCGGCCCGGAAGCCGATCCGCCGCTCGCGCATGGTGAACAGCGTGTCGGGCCCCGCGAGCAGGGCGATCTCGCCGTGTCCGGAGCCGGTGAGCAGGTCGACGGCCGAGGCGATCGCCGCCCGGTTGTCCACCACCACCGCGTCCGCACGGCCGTTGGCCACCGGGCGGTCGACCGAGATCACCGGGATGCCGCGCTCGTGGGCGGCGTCCAGCCCGGCCACCTCGTCGCCCACCGGGATGATCACCAGTCCGTCCACCATCTTGCCGATCAGGAAGTGGATGGCCTCCGCCTCCGCCTCCGCGCTGCCACGGGAGTCGCAGATGATCGCGCCGTAGCCGGCCTCGCGCAGCCGTTCCTCCATGCCGGAGACGATCGTGGTGTTGAACGTCGAGTTGAGTTCGGCGAGCACGACTCCCAGCGTCCGGGAGCGGCGGCTGCGCAGGCCGCGCGCGAAGTCGTTCACCTGGTAGCCGAGGTCGCGCGCGGCCTGCTCGATGAGCACCCGGTTGGCGTAGAGGACGTTGCCGCCGTTGAAGTACTTCGAGATGGTCGCGAGCGACAGCCCGGTCAGGCGCCGGATGTCCTTGTAGGTGGCGACCACGGTCCTCCCGCCATCAGCGAAACGTTTCGTGATGCCCAGCCTGATACCGAGCCCCGCGCTTGTCAAGTCATCCTAGATCAAGGGCGAAACGATTCGCCAGCCATTGCGGACCCGTCGCGGGGTGAGCTAGCCTGATCCAGAGCAAAACGTTTCGCTCTCAAGGAGGAGAGGTGGCCGCAACCAGCCGGACCGGCGCGTCGGCGCCGGTGTACCTCGGGGTCGACATCGGCACGTCCGGCGCTCGCGCGATCGCCGTCGACCGGACGGGTCGCACGCTCGCGACCGCCGACCGTCCCTATCCCCTGCACACCCCCGCACCGGGGCACGTCGAACAGGACCCGAACGACTGGATCGCCGGCGCGATGGCCACGATCACCGAGGTCTGCGCCTCCGGCGCGTTCGACCCGGCGGACGTCGCCGGCATCGGCGTGGACGGTCAGAGCTGGGCCTGCGTGCCGGTGGACGAGACAGGTGCCGTGCTGGCCAGGACCCCGATCTGGATGGACATGCGCGCCCAGTCGATCTGCGACGAGACGCTCTCCCGCGTCCCGGCCGCCACCATCCTCGGCGTCGCCGGCAACCGCCTCAGCCCCAGCTACTCCACGGCCAAGATGCTGTGGTTCGAGCGGCACCGTCCCGACGTGTTCGCACGGACGCGGTGGTTCCTCCAGTGCAACAGCGTGGTGGTGATGGCGCTCACCGGGGTCGCCAGCCAGGAGCACTCCCAGGGCTACGGCTGGCACTTCATCGACGTCGCCACCGGCGGCGTGGACCACGCCCTCGCCGCCGCGCTGGGCTGCGACCCGTCCCGGGTGCCGGAGGCCGTCGAGCCGACGGCCGTGGTGGGCGGAGTGACCCCGGCCGTGGCCCGGGCCACCGGCCTCGTGGCCGGCACCCCCGTGGTGGCCGGCGGCCTCGACGCCGCGTGCGGCACTCTGGGCGCGGGCGTCTTCCGTCCCGGCCAGACCCAGGAGCAGGGCGGCCAGGCGGGCGGCATGAGCATCGCCCTCGACGCCCCCGTGGCCGACGAACGGCTGATCCTCTCCCGCCACGTGGTGCCGGGCAGCTGGCTGCTCCAGGGCGGGACGGTCGCCGGCTCCGCGAGCCTCGCCTGGCTGGCCCGGGTGGCCGGCGCGGCCGAGCTGGCGGCGTCCGAGCACTCCGGGCGCGGCCTGTACGAGGAGGTCTCCGCGCTGGCCGCGACCGTGGGCCCCGGCGCCGAGGGCCTCGTCTTCCTGCCGTACCTGTCCGGCGAGCGCTCCCCGCTGTGGGACGCGGACGCGCGCGGCGCGTTCGTCGGCCTCCACCTGGGCACCGGCCGCGGCCACCTGTACCGGGCGGTGATGGAGGGCGTCGCCATGGCGCTGCGGCACAACCTGGAGGTCGCGCTCGCGGCGGGCGCCGGGGTGACCGAGCTGCTGGCGATCGGCGGCGCCACCCGCAGCCCACTGTGGATGCAGATCAAGGCCGACGTCACCGGGCTCCCGGTCGTGGTCACCGCCAACCCGGACGCGACCCCGCTCGGCGCGGCGATGCTGGCCGCCATCGGCACCGGCGGCGGGACGGTGGACGACCTCGTGGGCGACTGGGTGCAGCGCTCGGCCGGCTACGTCCCCGACCCGGACACCCGGGCCACCTACGACCGGCTGTACGCGGTGTACGCCGGCCTCTACCCGGCGCTCGCGCCCAGCATGCACGCGCTCGCCGACCTCAGCCGAACCGGAACGGAGAACGCACTGTGAGAGCAGCGGTCCTGCACGCCCCCCGCGACGTCAGGGTGGAGGACGTCCCCACCCCGGAACCGGGACCGGGCGAAGCCCTGGTCCGCGTCCGCATGACGGGGGTGTGCGGCTCGGACATCCCCCGCGTGCTCAGCGACGGCGCGCACTTCTATCCCATGGTGCTCGGCCATGAGATCGCCGGGGAGGTCGCCGCGGTCGGTGACGGTGTGGACGGCACCCTGGTGGGCCGGCGCGTCGCGGTCGCACCGCTGCTCCCCTGCCACGCGTGCCCGCGCTGCGCTGCCGGTGAGTACGCCCAGTGCCCGAACTACAGCTTCATCGGCTCGCGACAGTTCGGCGGGCTCGCCGAGTACGTGGTGGCTCCCGTGGCCAACCTGACGGTCGTCGCCGACAGCGTCGCCTTCCGCGACATCGCGTTCTTCGAGCCGTCCACCGTCGCCCTGCACGGTGTCCGCCACGCCGGGTTCAGCGGCGGCGGCAGCGTCCTCGTCCTCGGTGCGGGCACGATCGGGCTGTTCACCCTCCAGTGGGTGCGCATCCTGGGCGCGGACCGCGTCGCGGTCGTCGACGTGAACCCCGACCGGCTGGCGACCGCCACCGCGCTCGGTGCGGACGCCACCTTCGACGCCCGCGAACCGGACCTGCTCGCCCGCCTGCGCGCGTGGCAGCCCGGCGGGGTCGACCACACCTTCGAGACCGCCGGCCAGAACGCCACCATGTCCCTTGCCTTCCAGGCCGCCGGCGTCCACTCCCGGGTGTGCTTCATCGGCAACAGCCACGCCGACCTGACCTTCGACCACGCGGTGTTCGAGCAGCTCAACCGCAAGGAGTTCTCGCTCACCGGCTCGTGGATGTCCTACAGCGCGCCGTTCCCGGGCACCGAGTGGTCGCTGACCGCAGAGTGCGTGGCCGACGGCCGCCTGCGGATCATCGACGACCTCGTCCACGGCGTCTTCGACCTCGCGCAGGTGATGGACGCCTTCCGCCTCTTCGAGACCCCCGGCGCCGTGTCGGGGAAGATCCTGTTCGACCCGACCCCCGCCATCCAGGAGTGACCATGACCACCACCGCCCACGACACCGTCGACCCCACCACGGTGCCCCGGCTGACCCTCGCCGGCGGCGCCACGATCCCCATGCTCGGGCTGGGGACGTTCGGCTCGGACCGCTTCTCCCTGGAGGACATCGCCGAGGCAGTCGGCGTCGCCCTCCGTACCGGCTACCGCCTCGTCGACTGCGCCTCGGTGTACGCCAACGAGCACCTGATCGGCCCGGTGCTGAAGAGCACGATGGCCGAGCTCGGCCTGTCCCGCGACGAGGTGTTCGTGATCTCGAAGGTCTGGAACGACGCCCACGACCCGGCTGCCGCCGTGGCCTCCGTGCACAAGAGCCTCGCCGACCTCGGCCTCGAGCACCTCGACGCGCTGCTGATCCACTGGCCGTTCCCGAACACCCACGAGCGCTTCGCCGCGCCGGACGCGCGCAACCCCTCGTCCCGTCCCTACATCCACGCCGAGTACATGGCGATGTACCACGCGCTCGAGGAGCTCGTGGACGCGGGCCTGGTGCGGCACCTCGGGGTTTCGAACATGACCATCCCCAAGCTGCGGCTGGTGCTGCGGGACGCCCGGATCGCCCCGGCGATCAACGAGATGGAGCTGCACCCGGCGTTCCAGCAGGGCGAGCTGTACCAGTTCAGCAAGGACCACGGCATGGTCGTGATCGGCTACTCCCCGATGGGCTCGCCACGCCGGCCCGAGCGCGACACGTTCGAGGGCGACGTCGCCGACATGGAGCACCCGGTGGTCGTGCGGATCGCCGCGGAGCTCGGCGTCCACCCGGCCGAGGTGTGCCTGAAGTGGGCCGCCCAGCGGGGGCACGTCGCGATCCCCTTCTCGGTGAAGCCCGCCCAGATCCTGTCCAACCTCCGCGCGATCACCACCAACCCGCTCACCCCCCGGATGCTCAACGACCTGCGCTCGGTGGAGGCCAACAGCCGCCTGATCAAGGGCCAGGTCTTCCTGTGGGAGGGCTCGGGCGACTGGCTCGACCTGTGGGACGTGGACGGCACGATCCCGGGCTGGACCGGCTACGGGAGCACAGCCGCGGAGTAGCCCCGAAACGCCGCGTTCCGCGGTCCGGCGACCCCTGCTCCGGACCGCGGAATTGGCACATCCGCCTTGACTCTGAAATCGATTGCTGAAACGATGAAGGGGAGCTCGTCCCGACGTTCAACGAAGTCCCGCGGGGCGACGGACAATCCTCAAGGAGTCTGACAGTGAGCACCTACCTCGTGCCTGAAATCCCCGTGCGGCCGGCGGCCGAACCCCACACCCTGTATGTCGTCGCCAGCGGTGACCTGCGCCTGACCACCAACGTCAAGACGTGGGGCATGCAGCAGCAGGTCGAGGCGCAGTTCGCTGCTGCGGCCAACGCCCTCGGGTGGAAGGTCACCCGCGCCCATGGCGTCGACCCGGTCAAGGGCCACGGCTTCATCGACAACCAGCGCAAGGGCATGGACGTCTTCGCCACCATCCCGGCCGACGCCCCGCTCGTCGTGGTCGAGGCCGTGTGGCAGTACAGCCACCACGTGCTGGCCGGCCTGCGCGACCACGAGGGCCCGATCCTTCTCGCCGCGAACTTCGCCGGCGACTTCCCCGGCCTGGTCGGCATGGCGAACCTGCACGGCTCCCTCACCAAGGCCGGCGTGGCCCACTCCACCATCTGGAGCAAGGACTTCACCGACGAGTGGTTCACCGCGAAGCTCCAGGAGTGGCTGGCCACCGGCGCCATCGTCCACGACACCTCGCACGTGCGCGACCTGCCCGAGCTGCCCGACTCCGCGGAGAAGCGGCTGGGCGAGGCGCTCGCCGCGGAGCTGAAGGCGAAGAAGGCGATCCTCGCCGTCTTCGACGAGGGCTGCATGGGCATGTACAACGCGATCATCGACGACGAACTGCTCAACCCGGCGGGCATCTACAAGGAGCGGCTCAGCCAGAGCGCCCTGGTCGCGGAGATGAACAAGGTCACCGACGCCGAGGCCGCCGCCGTCCGCGCCTGGCTCGACGAGAAGGGCATGACCTTCCACGTCGACAACGAGGGCGACTGGAAGGAGTGCCTGACCGACGCGCAGCTCACCAGCCAGTTCAAGATGTACATCGCCGCGCTGCGGATCGCGGACGACTTCGGCGCCGACGCCGTCGGCATCCAGTACCAGCAGGGCCTGAAGGACATGGTGCCCGCGTCCGACCTGGCCGAGGGCCTGCTGAACAACGTCGAGCGTCCCCCGGCCTACTCCCGCGAAGGCGACCGGGTGCTGTTCGACGGCAAGGCGATGCCGCACTTCAACGAGGTGGACGAGGGCGTCGCGGTCGACGCCGTGGTCACCAACCGCGTCTGGACGGCCATGGGCCTGGACCCGGCCACCACGCTGCACGACGTCCGCTGGGGCGACGACTGGGAGGACGACTTCGTCTGGGTGCTGGAGATCTCCGGCTCCGTCCCTGCGTCCCACCTCGGCGGGTACGCCAACGCGCACTCCTACCGGCAGAGCTACTACTACTTCCCGCTGGGCGGTGGCACCCTCGCCGGGGTCTCCAAGCCGGGCGAGATCGTGTGGTCGCGGGTGTTCATCATGGACGGGGCCCTGCACGTCGACCTCGGCCGCGGCACCTGCATCGAGATGCCCGAGGCCGAGGTGCAGCGTCGCCTCGACTCCACCAACCCGGAGTGGCCGATCATGAACGCCGTCCTGCACGGCGTGAACCGCGACCAGCTGATGGCCCGCCACAAGGCCAACCACATGAACGTGGCCTACGCTCCGGACGCGGCGAGTGCCGACGCGGCCCTGATCGCCAAGGCGGCCATGTTCCAGGCCATGGGCTACCAGGTCCACCTGGCCGGCGACGTGGTCCCCGCGATCGGCTGACCCCCGCCGGGCTCACGCCCGGCCCCTGACGTCCATGGGCGGACGGACAGCGGGCGGCCTCGGATGTGCGATCCTCCGAGCCGCCCGCTTCGTCCGTCCACCCCCGCCTCCGGCGCCCCTCCTCACCCCGCGCTCGCCGCACCCCCCACCCCGCGCTCTCAGCGCCCCCCAACCCGCGCTCGCTACCGAGTGCAACTCCCGCTACCGGAATTCCGGTAGCGGGAGTTGCACTCGGGGGCAGGAACGGGGTTGGGGGTGGGGCGGGGGACCGCGTCAGCGGAAGAGGCTGGTGTCCACGTTGAAGGCGGTCACGACGCGGTTGAGCTCCTCGTCGGTCAGGCCCTGGGCGCGTCCGCCGGAGCACAGGTTCATGTACTCGTACAGCGCGCCGGTCTCGGCGTACTCGATGCGGTCGCAGGCCTTGAGCGGCGAGGTGTCGGAGCGGGCCATGACGCCGTGCTTGGCCCACAGGACGATCTGGTGCCTGCGCAGGTTCGCCACGTTGGCGGCCATCAGCTCGTCGGACCCGGGCACCATGAACGGCAGGTAGCCCACGCCCTCCCGCAGCTGGACGATCGTCTCGGGCTCCCAGCGCAGGATCGCCGCGTTGAGGGCCGGCGTGCTCTGGTAGTCCGGGATGTGCGACAGGTGGGTCAGGTGCGGTGGCTGCGCGTGGATCACCGCGTGGAACCCGATCCCCCGGTCGCGCACCTGGTCCTCGTGCACGGCGAGGTGGGAGTTGAACTCCGAGGTCGGACGGTCGAAGTTGCCCTTCTTGCGGTAGTGGAGCGTTCCCGACCGTCCGCCGGGGTGAACCACGACCGCTCCGAGATTGTTGCGCGGATTGTTGCCGACCTGCCTCAGCCGGCAGCCCGAGCCGGTGACCAGCACGGTGTAGCCGGCCAGGTGCGGCGCGTCGTAGGGCAGCTCGATCTCGCGGGAGACGTTGAAGAAGTCGTCGAGCTCGACCGGCCAGTTGAAGCAGGCCGAGATGTTGCCCGCACCCGCCTCGACGGCGTCGATGTCGTTCAGGCGCCGCCCGGCGGCGCCGATGCTCTCGATGACCTCTGCGACGGTCTCGGGGTAGGACGTGGTGCCCATGGTCAGGCCCTTCCTGGGTAGGCCCGCCGCTCGGCCGCGGCCCACTGCTCGGGCCCGAACGGCAGGACGCCGGGGGTGTAGGTGATGAGGTCGGAGGAGGCGATCGCGACCTGGCGCAGCGCCATCCGGTCGCCGTCGATGGCGCCGCAGGCGCGCGCCTGGACGAGCAGGTTGCCCAGCGCCGTGCCCTCGGCAGGACCGGCCACCACCGGCAGGCCGGTCGCCTCGGCGGTGAGCTGGCACAGCAGCGTGTTCTGGCACCCGCCACCCACGATGTGCACCACCGACACCTCGCGTCCCGCCAGCCGGCAGGCGCGCTCGATCGTGCGCCGGTACGCCAGGGCGAGGGAGTCGAGGATGCAGCGGCAGGTCGCAGCCGGGTCGTCGGGGAGTTCCTGGCCGGTCTCCGCGGCCATCTCCCGCAGGCGCGCGGGCATGTCGCCGGGCGGCAGCAGCCGCTCGTCGGTCATGTCGAGGACGCAGGCCAGGCCGGGCAGGGCGGCCGCCGCCTCGAGCAGCGGGACGAGGTCGACGTCGCGTCCGGCGGCCTTCCAGGTGCGGATGCTCTCGCTCAGCACCCACAGCCCCATGACGTTCTTGAGGTAGCGGACGGTGCCGTCGATCCCGAGCTCGTTGGTGAAGTCGGCCTCGCGGCTGGCCGCGGTCAGCACCGGCTCGTCGAGCTCGAGCCCGACCAGCGACCAGGTGCCCGAGGAGACGAAGGCGAAGTCGGCGCTGCCGGCCGGGATCGACGCCACCGCGGAGGCGGTGTCGTGGCCGCCGACCGCGACGACACGGACCGGCCGGCTGAACAGCCCCTCGGTGGTGGCTCCCAGCACCGTCCCCGGCTCGACGAGTTCGGGCAGGACGCGCGGCACGGGCAGCCCGTAGGCGCTCGCGAGGTGGTCGCAGGTGGACGCAGACCAGGTGCGCGCGGCCACGTCCAGCAGCCCGGTGGTGGAGGCGATGGTCATCTCCGCGACCGCTCGTCCGCACATCCAGTACGACATCAGGTCGGGGGTCAGCAGCACCGTCGAGACGCGGCTCCAGTCGTCGTCGCGCCCGGCGACGAGCTGGAAGATCGTGTTGAACGGCATCACCTGCAGGCCCGCCGTGGCGTACAGCTGCTCGGCCGGGAGCGAGGCGAAGACCAGCTCGGGGACGCCGTTCGTCCGGTCGTCGCGGTAGTGGAACGGGCTCTCCAGCAGCTCGCCGTCCGCGCCCAGACGCCCGTAGTCGACGCCCCAGGTGTCCACGCCGACGGACTCCAGCGCTCCCCCACTGGCCTCGATCGCCTTCTCGATGCCCTCGCGCACATGGGCGAACAGGCCGGCGGCGTCGGTGTGGATGCTCCCGTCCGCGCCGTCGACCGGCCCGTTGGGGAACCTGGTGGTCTCGCCGAGGGTGAAGCGGCCGTCCTCGAGGCGGCCGAGGATGACGCGTCCGCTGGAGGCGCCGAGGTCGGCGGCGGCGAAGTACCGGGCGGTCATCGGGACGCTCCGGGGCACGGGCTGACGGGGAGGATCATGGCGCTTCCTTGCGACTGATTGAATCGTTTCATATCATACGGACGGCGGTCACCGTTGTCAAGGAAGAGCCTAGTGGCGAGGCGACTCAGCGACCGGCCGCACGCAGCTGGTCCTCGAGGTTGAAGACCTCCTCGACCCGCTCCCACGCCTCGTCCGGCGCACCCTCGGACGCGAACAGGCGAGACATCTCCGCCTGCCACCTCGCGTTGACCTCCGTGGCGCCCACAGCCTGCTGCGCCGCGTCGAGGTCGTCGGCCTCGCAGTAGCCGATCAGCAGGCCGTCCGGACGCAGGAACAGCGAGTAGTTCCGCCAGCCGGCGTCCCTCAGCGCGACCAGGAGGTCCGGCCAGACAGCGGCGTGCCGGGCCTTGTACTCCTCGAGCCTGGTCGGGTCGACATGGCCCAACAAGCAGTACCTCGCCATGGGTGCTCTCTCCTCTCCGGAGCGTCGAGGGCCAGCCTTAGCGCCGAGGGCCAGCCCCTGTGGGCTGGCCCTCGCCGACAACGCTGGCCCTCGCCGGGTTGCGTGGGTCGCGTGGTCGCGCGGTTGGGTGGGTCGCGCGGTTGCGTGGGTCGCGGGGTCGCGCGGGTGCGTGGGTTGCGGGCCGGACGCGGGTCAGGCGCCCCAGCCGGCCTGGGTGCCGCCGACGCGCTCGGCGGCGATGCGGCCGAGGTAGCCGGTGGCGGCGAAGGCGGCCATCGGGTCCGCGGGCAGCCCGCGGGACTCCCGCCAGTCAGCCAGGTCGGCGCGGACGTCGGTGTAGAAGGCGTCCATGAAGACGCCGTTCGCGCCGAGCACGTCGCCGGCCTCCTGCGCCGCCGCGAGGGCGTCGGTGTCGACGAGCATGGCCTTGGCCGTCATCTCCTGCACGTTCAGCACCGAGCGGATCTGGCCGGGGACCTTGTCCTCGACGTTGTGGCACTGGTCGAGCATGAAGGCCACCCCGGAGTCGGGGCCGTAGCCGCCGCCCCGGACGACCTCGTACAGGATCCGGAACAGCTGGAACGGGTCGGCCGCCCCGACGATGAGGTCGTCGTCGGCGTAGAAGCGGGAGTTGAAGTCGAAGCTGCCGAGCTTGCCCAGCCGCAGCAGCTGCATGACGATGAACTCGATGTTGGTGCCTGGAGCGTGGTGGCCAGTGTCGAGGCAGACCATCGCCTTCGGGCCGAGCGCGGCCACCTGGGCGTACGAGGTGCCCCAGTCGCACACGTCGGTGTGGTAGAACGCCGGCTCGAAGAACTTGTACTCCAGCACGAGGCGCTGGTCAGGGCCGAGCCGGTCGTAGATCACCTGGAGCGACTCGGCGAGGCGGTCCTGGCGTCCGCGGAGGTCGGCCTGGCCGGGGTAGTTGGAGCCGTCGGCGAGCCAGATCTTCAGGTCGCGGCTGCCCGTGGCGTCCATGATGTCGATGCACTCGAGGTGGTGGTCGATCGCCTTGCGACGGACGGCCGGGTCGAGGTGGGTCAGCGAGCCGAACTTGTACGCGTCGTCCTGGAACGTGTTCGAGTTGATCGTGCCCAGGGCAACGCCCAGGTCACGGGCGTAGGCGGCGAGCGCCGCGTAGTCGTCCACCTTGTCCCACGGGATGTGGAGGGCGACGGTGGGAGCCAGGCCGGTGAAGGCGTGCACCTGCGCGGCATCCGCCAGCTTCTCCTGCACGGTGCGGGGGGTGCCCGGCGTGCCGAACACCTTGAAGCGGGTCCCCGAGTTCCCGAACGCCCACGAGGGCAGCTCGATGGCCTGGAGGGCCAACTGGTCAGTGATGGAGGCGAAATCAGTCATCTCGGGTTCTTCTCTGCGTGCGCGCGTCGATGGGGGTCGAGGGGTGGGGGTCGAGGTGCCCGGCCGGTGTCCGGCCGGGCACCACGGACAACTCAGAAGTTGAAGTTGTCGATGTTGTCCTTGTTGAACTTGTAGGGCTCGCCGAGCAGGACGGTGGCGTCAGCGCCGATCGTGTACTCCTTGTCGCCGGCCTTGAAGGTCTCGCCCTCCTTGCCGGTGATCTCGCCCTTGACCATGGCCGCGGCGGCGTAGGCGGCGAGCGCGCCCAGCTCCTCGGGGTTCCACAGCGCGAACTCGGTGACGGTGCCGTCCTTGACGTACTCGCGCATCTGGTTCGGGGTGCCCAGGCCGGTCAGCATGACCTTGCCCTTGGCCTTCGAGGTGGACAGGTAGCGGGCCGCGGCGGCGATGCCGACCGTGGTCGGGGACACGATGCCCTTCAGGTTCGGGTGGGACTGCAGCAGGCCGGCGGTCTTGTCGAACGAGGTCTGGTCGTCGTCGTTGCCGTACACCACGTCGACGAGCTTGACGTTCGGGTGGCTCGCGGCGAGCTCCTTCTTCATCATGTCGATCCAGGCGTTCTGGTTGGTCGCGTTGGCCGCGGCCGACAGGATCGCGATCTCGCCGGAGTCACCGATCTCGGAGGTGATGATGTCGACCTGCACCTTGGCGATGCCCTCGGCGGTCGCCTGGTTGATGAACAGGTCGCGGCACTCGGGGTTGGTGTCGGAGTCGAAGGTGACGACCTTCACCCCAGCGGTCTTGGCCTCCGTCAGCGCGTCGCAGATGGCCGACTTGTCGTTGGCCGACACGATCAGCGCGCCCACCTGCTGCTGGGTGGCGGTGTTGATGTAGGAGACCTGGCCGGCCGGGTCGTCGCCTTTGGCCGGTCCCACCTGGGTCACGGTGCCGCCGACGGCCTGCACCGCCGCCTGGACGCCCTTGAACGAGGTGTCGAAGTACGGGTTGCCCAGGTTCTTCGGCAGGAAGGTCATGGTCAGATTCGCCGCGGCCGGGGCCGAGGACGCCGGGGCGGAGCCGGAGGCGGCCGGGCTGGCAGCGCCACCCGACGAACAACCGGCAGCAAGCAGGAGGCTTGAGGCCGCCAGCGCCGCCATTGCACGGAGACCCACACGGGACTTACCGAGCATCATGGGTGATCCTTTCGTTTGGTCGGGCCCGACGTTGGGCCAGACGGTTGATTGGGGCAAGCCCCGGTTCCTTCAGGAGGTCTTCACGGGTGGAGCGGCCGGACGGAGGCGTTTCGCCTGGATCCAGGACAGGACGCTGCCGGCGATCACCGACAGCACCAGCAGGACGCCGGTGATGATGCTCACCACGTCGGACGTGATGTTCACCAGTTGCAGCGCCTTGGACAGCACGCCGATCAGCAGGACGCCGGCGACGACGCCGTGCAGGGCACCGCGGCCGCCGAACACCGACACCCCGCCGAGCACGACCGCTGCGATCACCTGGAGTTCCATGCCGGTGGCGTTGTCGCCGCGCGCGGAGTTGTAGTAGAGCGCGTAGTAGATGCCGGCGAGCGCGGCCATCAGCCCCGACAGCACGAACAGCACCAGCCGGGTGCGCTCGGCGTCCACGCCGGAGAACACGGCGGCGTCCTTGCTCAGCCCGATCGAGAACACGCCGCGGCCGAACGGGGTGAAGTGCAGCATGATCGCGAACGCGGCGAGCAGCAGGACGAAGACGATCATCACCGTCGGGATCCCGCTGCCGCCGATCTTCGACTTGACCAGCGTCGTCCACCAGCGGTCGAACTGCGTGATGGCCGTCGTGCCGAGCAGCCCGACAGCGATCCCGCGGTAGAGCGCGAGCGTACCGATCGTCACCGCCAGCGCAGGCAGGCCGATCCGGGTGACGAGGAGGCCGTTGACCAGGCCGCCGAGCGCTCCGACGAGCAGGGCGATCAGGCCGGCCACAGGGACGGACAGGCCCATCTGGGTGCCGAGCCCCAGCGTGACGCTGCTCAGGCCGACCATCGAGCCGACGGACAGGTCGATGTCGCCGGTGATCATCACCGGGGCCATCGCCAGCGCGATCAGCAGGATCGGGGTGACGTCGAAGAGCAGGTAGCCCAGCGTCACCGGGGTGGCGAACTTCGGCACCATGACGGACGCGGCCACGACGACGGCGAGGAGCAGGGCAATGATCGCCATCTCGCGGTTGAACAGCGCCCGGCGCCACAGGGGACGGCCGAACTCGGCGTACGTGCGGGTGTCCGGACTGCCGGTGGTGAGCGTGGTCATGCTGCGCTCCTGTCTTCCATCAGTCGTTTGGCCTGCCGGTTCGCCAGCACGCGGTCGAGGATGATCGCGCCGATGATCAGGGCACCCACCACGGCGCGCTGCCAGAAGTCGGGGATGCCGAGGACGGGAAGGGCGCGGTTGATCGTGAGCAGCAGGTAGGCGCCGAAGACGGCACCCAGCACGGTGCCGCTGCCGCCGACGATGGCCACGCCGCCGATGACGGCCGCGCCGATCGCCTGGAGCTCGAAGCCGTCGCCGACCTGGGAGTTGATGGTGCCGTAGCGGGCGGCGAAGAGCACGCCACCGAGCCCGGACGCGGCCCCGCTGGCGACGAAGGCGATGAGCACGCGCTTGGTCTTGGCCAGGCCGTACAGCTCTGCGGCGTCGGGGTCGGAGCCGATCGCGTAGAACTCGCGTCCGCCACGGGTGTTCGCCATGTACCAGCCGACCATCGCCAGGATCGCCACGGCGAGGATCGTGATCACCGGGATGGTCAGCACCTGCTGGGTGCCGAGGGCGAGGAAGTCGCGCGGCATGTCGGAGGCGTTGATCCGGTTGCTGCCGGTCCACACCACGTTGATGCCGCGGTAGGCGTAGAGGGTGCCGAGGGTGATCACCATCGCCGGCACGCGTCCGAACGCCACCAGCGCGCCGTTGACGAGGCCGAGCAGGCTGCCGAAGGCGATGCCCACGAGGAAGACCAGCGGGATCGGGAACCCGGGGACGGCGACGAACAGGCTGCCCACGAGGTACGCGGTCAGGCCGACGATCGAGCCGACGGACAGGTCGACGCTGCGGGTGATGATCACCACGGCCTGGCCGATCGCGACCACGGCCACGATGGCCGGGGTGAGCAGCAGGTCGCGCCAGCCGTCACCGCTGAAGAGGAACTGCGGGTTCTTCACGGTGGTCGCCGCGACGACCAGGGCGAAGGCCAGGAAGATGCCGGTCTCGCGGGAGCGCGCCAGGGAGCCGAGCCGGCTGAGTACTCCGGGGGCGGGCGGGGCGGCCACGGTCGTCACGCGACGTCCTCCTTGTCGTGGGTGGCTGCGAACATGACCGACTCGGGAGTGGCCTCTGCTCGCGGGATGTCTGCGGTGATCCGGCCCTCGTGCATCACGAGGACGCGGTCGGCCATGCCCAGCACCTCGGGCAGCTCGGAGGAGATCATCAGGATCGCCAGGCCCATGCCGGCGAGCTCGGACATCATCCGGTGGACCTCGGACTTCGTGCCGACGTCGATGCCGCGGGTGGGCTCGTCGATGATCAGCACCTTGGGGTTCGCCGCCAGCCACTTGGCCAGCACCACCTTCTGCTGGTTGCCGCCGGAGAGGGTGCCGGCGACGGCGTCCAGGGCCGCGGTCTTCACCTCGAGCTTGCGCGCCCAGATCTGGGCCTCCGCGTTCTCGCGCCGCGCGGTCACCAGGCCGAAGGTGGTGAGCGTGGGACGGATCGCGTCGGTGATGTTGCTGGCGACGGTGGCGTCGATGACCAGGCCCTGCTTGCGCCGGTCCTCCGGCACGAGCGCGATGCCCTGCTTCATGGCTGCGCTGGGCTTGCGGCGGGGCAGCGGCTTGCCGTCCACGACCACCGAGCCGGTGGTGTAGGGGTCGACGCCGAAGACCGCGCGGGCCACTTCGCTGCGTCCCGCGCCGACGAGGCCTGCGAGGGCGACGATCTCGCCGGAGCGGACGGTGAAGCTGATGTCGGAGAACACGCCGGGCTCGGTGAGGCCGGTCACCTCGAGCAGCGGACGCCCGATCTCGGCCGCCTGCTTGGGGAAGAGCTCGTTGACATCGCGTCCGACCATCCGGCGCACGATCTCTGCCACCGAGGTGTCGGCGATCGCGTCGGTGGAGATGTAGGTGCCGTCCCGCATCACGGTGACGGTGTCGCACAGGCTGAAGACCTCGTCGAAGCGGTGCGAGATGAACATCAGCGCCCGGCCCTCGTCGCGCAGGCTGCGGGCGACCGCGAACAGCCGGTCGACCTCGACACCGGACAGGGCCGCGGTGGGCTCGTCCATGATCAGCACGCGGGCGTCCAGGGAGATGGCCTTCGCGATCTCGATGATCTGCTGGTCGGCGATCGACAGGCCCTCGCAGGGACGGCCGGGGTCGATGCGGACGCCGAGTCGCTCCATCAGGCCGACGACCTCCGTGCGCATCGCCGCCTTGTCGATGCGGCCGAAGCGACTCACCGGCTGGCGCCCCATGAACACGTTCTCGGTCACCGACAGGTCGGGGAAGAGGGTCGGCTCCTGGTAGATCACCGCGACGCCGGCGTCCTTGGCCTCGGCCGTGGTGCGGAAGTGCACCGGCGCGCCGTCCATCTCGAAGGTGCCGGTGTCGCGCTGGTAGAGCCCGGCCATGATCTTGACCAGGGTCGACTTCCCGGCGCCGTTCTCACCGACGACGGCGTGGATCGAGCCGGCCCGCAGGGCCAGGTCGGCGTTGCGCAACGCGACCACCGCCCCGAAGCTCTTCGACACGCCCTTGAGCTCGAGAACCGGTGCTGCCTGGCTGTTGTCCACCGAGCTGCCTCCATTGGCCGATGCGTTGAAACGTTCCATAAGAACGATTCATGACCCTACGGAAGAGGAGGCCCGGTGTCAACCCTTCCGGGGCTTGCGGCGGTGTGTCGAGCGGCGCGCGACCAGCTGCGGGACGAAGCGGATCGTCTCGTGGACGTGTGGCAGGGCGGCGTCCGCGGCCTCCATCTCGGCGAGGAGCAATTCAGCGGACTTGCGGCCGATGTCCTCCCGCGGCTGCCGGATCGAGGACAGCGGGACGGCGGCCGCCGCGGCGAAGGCGATGTCGTCGTAGCCGATGATGGCCATGTCGTCCGGCACGCGCAGGCCCGCGGTGGTGAACCCCTGGAGCAGGCCGATCGCGATCAGGTCGTTGGCCGCGAAGACGGCGGTGGGGCGCTCGGCCTCGGGCAGCGCGGCGATCTCCCCCGCGCTGCTGACGCCCGCCTCGAGGCTCGTGGTCGGGGTGCTGACGACCAGCAGGGACGTCCCCTCCCCCGCCTGGTCGACGGCCAGTTCCGCGCCGCGGCGGCGGTCCCTGACCTGGGCGAGGGTGCTCGGGCCGCCGACGAACGCCAGTCGGTGGTGGCCCTGGTCGAGCAGGTGCTCGGCGGCGAGGCGGCCGCCGACGAGGTCGTCCACGCCCACTGAGCAGTAGTCGGTGCCGGTGCCGGCGCGGTCGACGATCACCACGGGGATGCCCCGGCGGCGCAGCTTGAGCACCCGCTCGGCGCGGTCCTCGATCGGGGCGAACAGGACGCCGCCGATGCGCTGCTGCTCGAACCGCTCCAGCAGCGTGAGCTCGCGGGACAGGTCGGAGTCGCTGTTGCCCACCTGCACCGAGTACTGCTCGTCGTACAGCAGCCGCTCCGCGCCGCGGATCACGTCGGCGAAGAAGGGGTTGGACAGGTCCATGACCACCATGCCGATGGATCGGCTGCGGCCGGCGCGCAACTGCCTGGCCGACTCGTTGGGTACCCAGCCGAGCTTCGCGATCGCCTCCTCGACGCGCTGGCGGGTGGCGTCGGACACACGGTCGGGCGAATTCAGCACGTTGGACACCGTGCCGACGGAGACCCTCGCGAGCATGGCGACGTCGCGCATGCTCACCGAACTCCTGGGCGTCATGGACACTCCGATCTGGCGATTGGTCACGATTAGATCACAAAATCGGTTCATTGAAACGGATCATTCACGGGTGTGACACACGAGGCGCGTCACGACCACCCGGCGTCTACCGGCGCGGGCGGCGCGCCGGCCCGCTGTTCACCACCGCCGGCCGCGGGGTGCGTCTCGCCGGGACGTCTGGAACGCTGTGCCCATGACCTGGCGGATGCCGGCAGAGACCGAGCCGCACGAGCGCACCTGGATGGCGTGGCCCTCCGGCGGCTACACCCTCGGCGACACCGCGTCCGAGGCCGAGCTCGCCCGGACCACCTGGGCGGCCGTCGCCAACGCCGTGGTCGACCATGAGCCGGTCTCGATGGTGGTGCCGCCGTCGGCGGTCGCCGACGCGCGCCGGCTGCTGTCGGCGTCGGTCGAGGTGCACGTGCACCCGCTGGACGACGCCTGGTACCGCGACACCGGCCCGACCTTCGTGCTCGACGAGGCGGGACGCCTGGGAGCCGTCGACTGGGTCTTCAACGGCTGGGGCGCCCAGGCGTGGGCGCGCTGGGAGCTGGACGCGCAGGCGGCCCGGGTGGCGATCGCCGCCAGCGGCGCCGAGCCGGTCTCCTCCCCGCTGGTGAACGAGGGCGGCGGCGTCCACACCGACGGCCGCGGCACGTTCCTCGTCACGCGGACCGTCCAGCTCGACCCTGGCCGCAACCCGGGCTGGGACGAGGCCGCGGTCGAGGCCGAACTGGCGCGGACGGTCGGTGCGCGGCGCGTGATCTGGCTCCCCCGTGGGCTGACCCGGGACAGCCGGGAGTTCGGCACCCGCGGCCACGTCGACCTGGTGGCGACGTTCACCGGACCCGGCGAGGTGCTGGTGCACGTCCAGCCCGATCCGGCGCATCCCGACCACCCGGTGACCGAGGAGCTCGTCGGGCTGCTCCGGGCCGCCACGGACGCCGACGGACGGTCGCTGCGGGTGACGGAACTGCCCGCGCCCCGCGGCCTGACCGACGCCGAGGGCTTCGTCGACCACAGCTACGTCAACCACTACGTCGCCAACGGCGTAGTGGTGGCCTGCGCCTTCGACGACCCCGCCGACGCCCCCGCACGGGAGATCCTCGCCGCGGCCTACCCCGGACGCGAGGTGGTGGCGGTCGACGCGCGTCCGCTCTTCGCCCGCGGCGGGGGCATCCACTGCATCACCCAGCAGCAGCCGGCCCGGCCGGCACCACAGGAGGTCCGATGAGAACGCTGGTCGCCGACGTGCTGGACTCCCCCGCCCGCGTGCGGGCGGGCGACCGTCCGCCGCTCGTGGTGGGACTGGTGCAGACGCGCTGGCACGCGGACGCGGCCGAGCACGCCGCGGTGCTGGCCGACGGGATCGCCTCGGCCGCCGCAGCGGGCGCCGAGGTCGTGTTCCTGCCGGAGTTGACGCTGTCGCGCTACCCGGCGGACACGCTGCCCACCGGCCGCCCCGCCGATCTGGCGGAGGACCTCGCGACGGGCCCGACGGCCACCCTTGCCGCGACGGCGGCCCGGGAGCACGGGATCTGGGTGCACGCCTCGCTCTACGAGCGCGCGGACGGCCCGGACGGGCTGGGCTTCAACACCGCGATCGTGGTGGGCCCGGACGGAGGGATCCTGGCCCGCACGCGCAAGCTGCACATCCCGGTCACCGCCGGCTACCACGAGGACCGGTACTTTCGCCCCGGGCCCGCCGACGACCCGTACCCGGTGACCGCGCTCCCGCTCCCGGCGCGTCCCCGCATCGGGCTGCCGACCTGCTGGGACGAGTGGTTCCCCGAGGTCGCCCGTGCCTACAGCCTCGCCGGCGCGGAGGTGCTCGCCTACCCCACCGCGATCGGCTCCGAGCCGGACCACCCCGGCTTCGACACGGAGCCGCTGTGGCGCCAGGTCATCGTCGGCAACGGGATCGCCAACGGGCTCTTCATGGTCGTGCCGAACCGCTGGGGCGACGAGGGGCGGGTGCGCTTCTACGGCTCGTCCTTCATCTGCGACCCGTACGGACGGGTGCTGGTGCGGGCCCCCCGCGACGGCGACGCCGCGCTGGTGGCGTCCCTCGACCTGGCCCAGCGCGACGACTGGCTCACGCTGTTCCCGTTCCTGGCCACGCGGCGTCCGGACACCTACGCCAGCCTCACCTGAGTCGCCGCTCGCGCTCAGCACGTGACGTTCTCCCCCGTGTTCGGTGGCAAACGTCACACCCGAGCCGACGTTTCCTTGACCTTCACCCTGCGGCAAGGTTTCCACTGGACCTCGGAGGTGGTTGAGATGACCCAGGACGGTGTCGGAGTGATCGTCGAGAGGCTGCGGCTGGCTTTGGAGGCCGAGCCGGCGTCCGCGCGCCTGCAGACGGCGATGGCGGCGGGGCTGCGTCCCCACGACGCCTACATCGACCCGCTCGTGGAGAGGTTCGCCGTCGAGCCGGACTTCTTCGTGCGCGACATGCTCACCTGGGCGCTCATCCAGCACGACCGGACGCGCACGCTCGAGCGGGTGCTGCCGGAGCTGCGTTCGCCCTTCCCGCAGGCCCGGGCGCAGGGGCTGCACACGCTGTCCAAGCTCGGCGACCCGCGCGGGTGGCCCGCGATCACCACAGAGCTGCTGCTCGATGCCGAGGACGACGTGGCCCGGACGGCGTGGCGCGCTGCTGCGGCCCTCGTGCCGGCGCACGAGGCGGCGGCGCTGGCCGAGGTGCTCGCGACCCAGTTCGGTCGCGGCGACCACGCCACCCAGCGCAGCCTGAGCCGCGCGCTCGCGGCGCTCGGGGCCGCGGCCACCCCGGTGATCGAGCGGGGCAAGGCCCACGGCAGCACGCGGGCCCGCGCGCACGCGGTGGCCACCGAGAGGCTGGTGAAGAACCCCGACGTCGGCTTCGACGTGGCCCTCGCCGCCGCGCAGCGGACGGTGGCCCTGCACGGCGCCCCGCTCGTCGGGGACCTCGGGGAGTGAACGAACCGGGCCACGGTCAGGAGTGGGTCCGCTGAACGGCCGATGCGTCAGGACGGGGCGTCGCCGGACGGCGGGTGCCGCTCCGCCCGGACGCCGGCCAGGGCGACGCGCTCGCCGGGGTTCACCTCGAGTCGCCGTCCCGCCGGATCGAGGTAGCGGGACCGGTACTCCGGCACGCCCACGTGGTCGATGAGCGCCAAGCCGGACGTGGTGAGGAAGGCCTCGAGGTCGGTGGGCTCGATCCCGAAGATCCACGGCTCTGTGGCGGCGAGCTGCTGCGTGAACGGATCCGACCAGCCCTGGTACGCGCCGTTCCCGACAAGGGACGGCAGGACGTAGGTGAACACCAGCATGCTGCCCGGCGCGCATCCGGCGACGAAGGCCATGGTCGAGCGCACCGCGGGTTCGCTGAGGTACTGGGTGACTCCCTCCCAGACGAACAGCGCCGGCAGACCGGCATCGAACCCCGCCGCGGCGAGCGCGTCCGGGAGTGGCTGCGTCTCGAAGTCGATGCCGACGTAGCGCACCTCCTCCGCGCGGGCCGGCACGGCGCGCAACCTGCTCCGCTTCTCCCGTTGGATCTCGGGGAGGTCCGCCTCGAAGACCGTGCACCGGGCGAGGCAGGGCAGCCGGTGGGCGCGGGTGTCCAGCCCGGCACCCAGGATGACCACCTGCGTCCGACCGCTCTCCGCCCAGGCGGTGACGACGTCATCGATGTAGCGGGTCCGCATCACCACGCCCCCGCAGGTGCCCGCGGGCAGCGAGTCGAGGAACGCGCGCTGCATCGCCTCGACGCCCGACACCATCACGAGGATCGGGTCGAGGACCGTCGCCACCACCGGATCGTCGAGCTGGCGCAGGCCGGGCGGCTGCTGCTGCTCGACGAGCCGGCACAGGGCGGCGCCGCTCGCCGTCCGACTCACCCCCCGGGACCGCGCCATGGGTCAATCAAACACCGGCCGGCGTGCCCGCGTGCCGGGGGCCGGAATGGTCAGGACGAGGCGGTCCCGCGGTCGGAACCCGGCGGGGTGCGGGGGTGTCGTCGTCGGCATCCTGCGGGTACTCCTTCGGCTCCCCCTGCTGCACCTGCTTGGCGTCCGCCGCGGGCGGCCCGGCGTCCAGAGGCTCGGTGGCCACCGTCGGCCCGGACAGGTTCTGCACCTCGGACTTCTCGCTCATGGCTCGTCCCTTCTCGACTGTTGGCTCTTCCCTTACCCCTCCGGCGGACGGGCGAAGCGGCTCGGCCGCCCGGGCGGGGCGTCCCGATCTACGCTGGGCCGATGGCCTCGCTGTTCGCCGACTACCGTCCCGACGACCGCGGCACGCGTGTCCCGGTGGTCGTGCGGGAGCTGGCCGAATGGGACGTCGAGGCATGCGTCGCCCTAGCCGTCCAGCGCGACGGCGGGGAGCAGGCGGCCTGGCGGGCCTCCTTCGAGCGCAGCCTGCACAGCGCGGACCGCAGGACATTCGTGGCCGTGATCGACGGTGGGGTGGCCGGCTACGCAACGGCCGGGTGGTTCGCCTCGAGCGCGCTCTCACCCGGCTCGACGATTCCCGACGGGTGGTTCCTCCTCGGGCTCGTTGTCGATCCCCGGTGCCGGCGACACGGCGTCGGACGGGAGCTGACCAAGGCCCGGCTGGGCTGGCTCGGGGAGCGGACGGACCGTGCCTGGTACTTCGTGAGCAGCGCCAACCGGGCCTCGATCGACCTGCACACCGGGTTCGGCTTCCGGCTCGTCGCGAGCGACGTCGAAGTGCCGGGGGTGGCGTTCACCGCCTCCGGTCAGCTCTTCTGCGCCGACCTGCCTCGCTGACGGCGTGGGATCGGGGGCGCCTGACGACGGGTCAGGCCCCGTCGCCGTGCGGAAGGTCCGCATCGGCGACACCTTCGTTGCCGGCCCTTGCACCGGTCATGATCGCGACGACGTCCGTCATGCTGACATCGGTGGGCCTGACGAGCGCGACGCGCTGACCGAGCCGGTGGATGTGGATCCGGTCGGCGACCTCGAAGACCTGGGGCATGTTGTGGCTGATCAGGATCACGGCTACTCCACGGTCCCTGATGCGGCGGACCAACTCGAGGACCTGGCCCGCCTCACGCACACCCAGGGCCGCCGTCGGCTCGTCGAGCACGACGACCTTGCTGCCCCAGGCGGCCGCCCTGGCGACAGCCACGGCCTGCCGCTGGCCACCGGAGAGGGTCTCGACCTGCTGGCGCACTGACCTCGCGGTGGTGATCCCGAGCTCGCGGAGCGTCGCCGCGGCGCGCGTGCGCATCGCGGGCTTGTCGAGCAGCCGGAAGAACGAGCCGAGCACGCCCGGGCGTCTCTGTTCGCGACCGAGGAACATGTTGGCGCTGATGTCCAGCGCCGGGGCGACCGCTAGGGTCTGGTAAACGGTCTCGATGCCGTGCCGGCGAGCGTCGATGGGTGAGTGGAAGCGCACGCGCTCCCCGTCGAGGAGGATCTGGCCCGAATCGGGGACGAGTGCTCCGGTGAGGGCCTTGATGAGGGTCGACTTCCCTGCTCCGTTGTCGCCGACCACGGCCATCACCTCGCCCTCGCAGACCTCGAAGTCGGCGCCGTCGAGGGCGGTGACCGCCCCGAAGTGCTTGAAGAGCCGGTGCGCGGACAGGACTGGTGCCGTCATCGGGCCCGCCTGGTGATCTGGTCGATCAGGACGGCCGCGACGACGAGGACGCCGGTCGCGATGTCCTGGTAGAGCGAGTCGATCCCGGCCTGGGTGAGGCCGTTGCGGAGCACCGTGACGATCAGCGTTCCGATCAGCGTCCCGATGACGCCACCCCGACCACCGAAGAGGGAGGTGCCGCCGATCACGACCGCGGTGATGCTGTCCAGGTTCCCGCTGGCGTACCCGCTCGGGTCGGCGTTCGGAATGCGACCCAGGGCCTGCCACGCCGCGGCGGCGTAGCACAGGCCCGCCACCAGGTAGACGCTGAGCAGGACGCGCCGGGTCTTGATGCCGGCGAGACGCGCCGCCTCGGGGTCGTCGCCGACCGCGAGCACGTGCGTGCCCCACCCGGTCTGGGTGAGGGCGTACCAGGCAAGGGCGTACGCCGCGAACCAGACGAACACCCCGATGGTGAAGCGGAAACCGGCGATGGGAACCGGGGTGCCCAGCCAGGCGATCAGGTCGTTCTGGACGGGAATGCTGCTGGAACCGGTGTACAGCCGTGCCGCAGCGGTGACGACCGTCAACATGCCGAGGGTGACGATGAACGGGGGAAGGTTCATCTGGCTGACGAGCAGGCCGGAGATCGCGGACAGCGCGAGGGCGACCGCGAGGCCGATGAGCAGGGCCACAAACGCGTTGTCCGAAACCTTCACGACCTTGGCGATGACCACCGAGGCGAGGACCATGATCGCGGCATTGGCGAGGTCGATGCCGCTGGTGAGGATGATCATCGTCTGGCCCAGCGCCAGCATCCCGATCACGATGGACTGGGTGAGGATCAGCGAGATGTTGCTGGGGGTCAGGAACGTGTCGGTGAGCGCGGAGAAGACCACCGACGCGAACAGGAGGGCGACGAGCGGGCCGAGGACGCCCCCGCGCGTGGCATCGACCAGGAACCCCCGGATCCGGTGCACCCCGGTAGGGCGAACCTCGGTGTCGAGGTTCGCACCCACCGGGGCGTCGGTCACTTGGTGCCCCAGCAGTTCTGCAGGCCCCACGCGGTGTCCTTCGAGTCCAGCCCGGCGGCCGGCTTGTCGGTGATCAGGACGGTGCCGGAGTTGATGATCCCGCTCGGCTTGGTGCCGTCCTTCGCGTACTGGAGGATGGCCTCCACGGCCTTCTCGCCCATCAGGGTCGGGAACTGCGCGACGGTGGCGCCGATCTGCCCGTCCTTGACAGCCTGCACGCCGGAGCAACTGCCGTCGATACCGGTGAAGAGGATGCCCGATTCGAGCCCCTGGGCCTTGGCCGCGGCGTAGGCACCCTGAGCCATCGGCTCGTTGATGGAGTACACGACGTTGATGTCCTTGTGCGCCTGCAGCATGTTCTCCATCGCGGCCTGGCCTCCGTCGACGCTGGCACTGGTCTCCTTCTCAGCCACCACCTCGGGCGACTGTTCGGTGAGCCCCATGCCCTTGAGGAACCCGTCGTGACGGGCCTTGGACGTCTTGTCGGTCAGATCGTAGTCAAGCAGCGCCACCTTGGGTGCCTTGTCACCCAGCGCGGCCTTGGCCCACGCACCGGTCAACCGGCCGGCCTCGAGGTTGTCCGTCTCGAACGTGGCGTCGACGGCGTCGGCCGGATCGGTCTCGGTGTTGACCGCGATGACGAGGATGCCCGCGTCCCGGGCCTGCTTGATCACCGGGACGAGGGCGGTCGCGTTGGCCGGGTCGACGACGATCCCCTTCACCTTCCGGTTGATCATGTCCTGGATCGCCGTCACCTGCGTCTCGGAGTCCCCTGCGGTCTTCGAGTTGGCCGTGATGACCTGGGCACCGGCCGCTTCGGCCTTCGCCTTCGCGGCGTCCTGGATCGCTCCGAAGAACGGATTGCCCAGCTGTTGTTCCACGATGCCGATCAGCATCTTCTCGGACGGCGCGCTCCCGCCGCCGCTCGCGGCCGGCGTGCTCGTCCCTGTTGCGCAGGCCGTCAGGCTCAGGGACATCAGCGTGACCCCTGCCCCGATCACCTGCAGCGCAGCGCGGCTCCTGCGTCCGCTCATGTGTTCCACCTCTCCAGTGAAGTGCCCGTGCGTTCTCGCTCGGTTTTGCACCAGCCTCCACTCCCTTTTGCGTGATGTCAAGCAAAAGATCGTAACTTCTGTTGATCCGCTACACGAAGCGGTCTAGTCTGCCGTCATGACCCAGACCGATGGGCGCCCGGCGATGCAGGCGGGCCCGCTGGAGCCCGAGGACCTGCAGCTCGCTGCCCGCCTGTGGCGGACCCGCACGACGCGCGCAGGCCTCCAGCGTGAGTTCGGGCTTTCCAGAACCGCGCTCGGGGCCAGGCTCGAGCGGCTCTTCGGCTCTGGACTGGTCCGGGAGTCGCAGCACGCCGAGCAGTCCGGTGGTCGTCCGGCTCGGCTCCTCGAGGTGAATCGCGACTACGGCGTCGTCGCCGCTGTCGACATCGGCGAGCGACACAGCCAGATCGTGCTGTGCTCCCTCGATCCGGACGTGGTTGCGCGCCGCGAGGTCTCGCTGCAGCTGGATGCCGGGCCGGAGGCCATTCTGGACTTCATCGCCGCGACGGTCGAGGACCTGCTGGAGGAACGGGGTGCCGGGCGGCCCGAGCTCATCTGCGTGGGCCTCGCGTTGCCGGCTCCTGTCGACTTCGCCGCCGGAAGAGTCACCGGGTACTCGGTGCTCCAGGGCTGGGACGGGTTCGACATCAGAGCCCGACTGGGCGCACGGCTGGGCGTGCCGATCCTCGTGGAGAACGATGTCAACGCGATGGCCGTGGCGGAGAAGACCCGCATGTGGCCGGACACCCAGTCGCTGTTCTACGTCAAGGTCGGCACTGGCATCGGCAGCGCGATCTTCACCAACGGGGCGCTGTACCACGGTGCGCAGGGCGCCGCGGGTGACATCGGGCACATCCAGCTCGACGGCCATGGCGAACCGCTGTGCCGGTGCGGCAATCGCGGCTGCGTGGAGGCGCTCACCGCAGGGTGGGCAATCGTGCGGGACCTCGGCGACCAGGGCGCGACCGACACGGAGACCATCGTGCGACTCGCCACGGCGGGAAACCCCCACGTCCTCGAGTCCCTCCGCGAGGGGGGGCGCCTGATCGGTGAGGCGGTCGCCTACGCGACCAGCCTGCTCAACCCCGAAGTGATCGTCATCGGCGGCTCCCTCGCCGCCGCCGGGGGACTCATGCTCAGCGGCGTCCGGCAGGTCGTGTACGACCGCGTGCTCCCGCTGGCCACCCGGCGGCTCCACCTGGTGCCCGCCCGCGTGGGCAGCGACGCCGCCGTCCTCGGCGCAGCCCAACTGGCCGTGACGTCCTGGCTGGAGCAGGAGCCTCTTCGCCCGGCAGCTTCCGCCATCGCCTGAAAGCCGTGGGAGTCCCCCACCCTACGAAAGGAACCACGCACGTGTCAGTCCTCGACCAGTTCTCCCTGCACGGCAAGGTGGCTGTGGTCACCGGCGCGAATCGCGGCATTGGCCTGGGCATCGCCCGCGCGTTCGTCGAAGCGGGCGCCACGGTCGTCGTTGCCGCCCGTGATGAGGCTCGCAACGAGCAGGCGGTGACCCTGCTGAGCGCCGTGGGACCGGGCGAGGCGACCGCCGTTCGCACCGACGTCAGCGACCGCGCCTCGGTCGAGAACCTCGCCCGGACCGTCGTCGCCGAGCACGGCCAGATCGACGTCCTGGTGAACAACGCCGGCATCGGATTCCACGCGGACGCGCTCACCCTTCCCGAGGACGAGTGGGACCGGCTGTTCGACGTCAACCTGAAGGCCGTCTGGCGGTGCTGCCAGGTGATCGGGCAGCACATGGTGGCCCGACGCAGCGGCTCCATCGTGAACATCGGCTCGATGTCCGGGCTCATCATCAACCGCCCGCAGTGGCACGCGCCCTACGGCATCAGCAAGGCGGCCGTCCACCATCTCACCCGCTCCCTCGCCGCCGAGTGGGCGCCCCACCAGGTGCGCGTCAACGCCATCGCGCCGGGCTACGTGAAGACCGAGATCGCGGACATCGACAAGCCCGAGTACCGCCACTACTGGATCGACGAGGTCCCGATGCAGCGATACGCAACCCCGGACGAGATCGCCCCGGCGGCCCTCTACCTGGCCAGCGACGCCTCCACCTTCGCCACCGGATCCGTCCTGGTGGTGGACGGCGGCTACACCCTGTGGTGAGGCCAGGAGCCGGGAGAGGCGGCGGCCACGCTCCCGTGGATGCCGCACGACCGCCGACACCCTGATCGCACCAGCCCGACCGACACCGACCCCTGCAGGAACCGTCCCAGCTGGCCACAGCGCCATCGCCCGGCCTTCCTGCCCACCCTTGAGGAGCGCACATGGCGCAGGCAAACCTGGTAGCCGGAGTGGACTTCGGCACCGATTCCGCCCGTGTCTGCGTCTGGGATCTCGACGTTCCGGCCTGCATCCTGACCGTGACCCGGCCATTCAAGCGGTGGGCCGCCGGCGCCTACTGCGTCCCTGAACGCCACCAGTTCCGTCAGCACCCTCTCGACCACCTCGAGGCACTCGAAGAGGCCTTCCTGGAGGTGTCGCGCGTGTTGGGCGAGGCCTCGGTCTCTGCGTTGGCGATCGACGCGACCGGGTCGACCCCGGCACCCACCGACCAGCACGGGGTGCCGTTGGCGCTCCTGCCGGGACACGAGGACGATCCCGACTGCATGTTCTGGCTCTGGAAGGACCACACCGCTTCCGAAGCCGCCGACCGGGTGACACGGGTGCTCAGCGCCCACGATCCGGACTTCACCACCTATCAGGGGCGCTACAGCTCCGAGTGGTGGTGGGCGAAGATCCTGCACGCGGCCACACACAGCCCCACCATCAGGCGGCATGCGGCGTCCTGGGTCGAGCACTCGGACTGGCTGCCCAACCTGCTGACGGGGGTGGACGACGTCAGCCAGTTCTCGCGCAATGCGTGTGCGGCCGGCCACAAGGCCCTCTTCAACCGTCGTCTCGGCGGGATGATCCCCGAGGCCATCCTGGAGGAACTCGATCCCCACCTTGCCCGGGTGGCCCGGAGTTACCGAACGCCGCCTGATCCGGCGGGCACCCCACTTGGCACCCTGACCGGGGAGTGGGCGGGTCGCCTCCGCCTCAGCCCGAGCACTGTCGTGGTCGCCGGGTCGCTCGACGCCCACGCCGGCGCGGTCGGGGCCGGAATCGTGCCGGGGACCTTGGTGAAGGTGGTCGGGACGTCGACGGTCGACATGTTCCTCACCGACTACCCCACCATCGAGGGGCACGACATCAGGGCGATGTGCGGCGTCGCCGAGGACTCGATCGTGCCGGGCTTCCTGGGCGGTGAAGCCGGCCAGGCCGCCTTCGGCGACCTCTTCGCCTGGTACACCCGCATTCTCACCTGGCCATGGGAAGGCGTCCTCCGCGACCAGCTGGAAGCGCTCCTGCCCCCAGAAGTCGTCGATCAGGCGCTCGCCGCCAGCCGGGACGCGCTCCTGCCCGCGCTCGAGCGCGCGGCGTCCGAACGCCGTCCCACCGGGATCGTTGCGCTGGACTGGATCAACGGGCGCCGCTACCCGGACCTGGACGACCACGCCAGCGCTGCGCTGCTGAACCTCCGGATCGGCCATGACGCCGTGGACCTCTACCGGGCACTCCTGCACGCGGCCGTGGCCGGCAGCAGGGCCATCTTCGCTGGGCTCTCCGGTGCGGGAGCGGTGTTCGAGCGGGTGATCCTCGTGGGAGGCGTCGTCCGCAACTCCAGGCTCGTCTGCCAGGCCCTCGCCGACGGCCTCGGCACGGAAGTGATGGTCTCGAAGGTGGAGGAGGTCTGCGCGGCCGGTTCGGCCATCTACGCAGCTGTCGGCCACGGGACGTACGCGTCCATTCCGGAGGCACAGAGGGCACTCTGCGAGCCGTATGCCGCGGACTTCACCCCCACCCCCGCCGGAATGGCCGACGTCGACCTTGCCTACGCGAAGTACCTGACGGCCGGGGGACGTGTCGACCAGTCCTGACCCCTCGTCCGACCTCCGCCGCAGTTCCCGGGCGAGCGCTGGCCGTCAGGACCCCCCGGGCAGCACGTTGTGGTTGCGCGAGAACAGGTTGTCCGGGTCCCACTCGCGCTTGAGGGCCGCCAGCCGCGCGAGCGTCGCCGGGGGGTACATGCGTCCGGGCAGGCCAGGTGCGACCGCGTTCGTGAAGTTGCCGTAGGTGCCGAGCGCGCGCTCGGCGAAGGGGGCCAGCAGGGCCTTCATGCCAGCGGCGTCGGCGTCGGTGGAGCCCGGGGGCAGGAACCCCGCGGTGAGGACGAACGCCTCGGCCGTGCGGAAGGCGATGGCCGTCGCGTCCGGGTCCACGTCGCCGAAGGCGCCGCCGAGCCACCGGACGAGGAACATCGGCGCACCGGCCGCGTCGGACGCCGCCACAAGCGCGTCGATCAGGTCATCGTCCAGCGACTCGAACCAGCCGTTCTCGTCCACGATCGTCGGCATGACCATGCCGGGCGGCGGCACCGGCGCCTCCTGAAGCAGGTCGCTGTACTGCGCCGCCGCCACCTCCGAGGACTGCACCTGGGGAAGGGCGAGCAGCGGCGCGAAGGCCGCGCGGGCGGCGTCCTCGTCAGGCCCGGCCCACGCCAGTTCGAGCGTGGTCTGGCCGGGCATGTCCGGGCCCATCGCGGGGGTGCGCATGAGCGACCCGTTGAGCTCGCGCGGAGCCGCGCGCATCACGTCCCGGAAGGCCCGGACCAGCGCAGCGAGGTCGGAGCCGTCGAGGGTGAGGCGTGCGTGCACGATGCCGGCGAGCGGGTGGGCGAGGAAGTCGAACCGCGTCACGACCCCGAGGTTGCCCCCGCCGCCGCGCACCCCCCAGAACAGTTCCGGGTGGGAGGACGCGGACACCTCGAGCACCTCGCCATGGGCCGTGACCAGCTGCACGCCGGTGAGCTGGTCGAGCGCCAGCCCCCAGCGGCGAACGACCCAGCCGATGCCGGCCCCGAGGGTCAGTCCGCCGACGCCCACCGAGCGGGTGTCGCCGGAGCTGATCGCGAGGCCGTGCCGGCCGAGTTCGTCGGCGACCTCACCCCAGGTCGCGCCGCCGCCCACGTGCACCAGGCGAGCGCCATCGGCCGCCGGCGGCCCCCCGTCCACCTCGACCCGGCGCAGGTCCCCCAGGTCGACCACCAGGGCTCCCGGGAGAGACTCCCAGTTGCTGTGGCCACCGCCCCGCACGGCGACGGGCAGGCCTTCCGCGCGGGCCGCGGCGAGCGCCGCCAGCACGTCAGTGGCACCGGCGACGCGCACCACTGCGGCCGGCTCGCCGGTGCGGCCGTGGTAGAGCCGCGCCGTGTCGAAGTCCGCCGAGCCCGGCAGGACGAGGGCACCCTCGAGGGTGGAGGCAAGGTGGTCGAGCGACATGCCGGCCACGCTACGGGCGGGCACCGACACTCCGACACCCCCGCGGCGCCGACTACGCAAAGCCTCTAGGGCCACCCGACCACGAACCCACCGACGATCATGCCGGCGGCGAGCGCCACCACGGCGAGCACGAGCAACTGGCGCTTGCGGGCGTCCCGCGCTCCTCCAGCGCTCGACTCGTCAGCCTCGGCCAGCTCCCGCGGGACGGGCTCGACGACCCGCACGGGCTCACCGTGGTCGGGGTCAAGGCTGTCGCGCTGCGGGTCGTGGAGCGGGCCGCCCGGGGTCAGCCAGCGCGCGGTGATCGGGTCGAAGCGCTCCGCCGGCGGCGGCAGGATCCGGGCCATGGGCACAGCCTCCCATCGGTCGTCGCCGCCGGGAAGGCCCGACCGATCGGGTCAGCCCAGCTCGGTCGAGAGCTCGGCGGCCGCGGCGACCAGCGGGTCGTCCGGGTCGAACTCGCGCTCGCAGGACGCGACGCTGACCTGCGCGCCCGCCTCCAGCCAGGTGAGCACCTGCTCCTGGCCGTCGTAGGCGATCGGGCAGGTGCCGGTGAACGGCGGCGCCTCGGCCAGGCCGGTCTGCGCGACGGCGTCGGCGAGGGCGGCGACCCGGCCGCCCGGCAGGGTGCCGGACCGCGTCTCGCCGTTGCCCATCGCGGTCCAGGTGCCGTCGCTCAGCACCGTGATGCTCGACTCGCAGGTCGTCCCGGTCACGCACAGCCCGCCCCTGGCCTCCGCCTTGAGCAGCAGCACGACCGGCTCAGGGCTCGGCGGCGCGGCCGGGGCAGCCGGGATCGCGGCGCAGCCCGTCAGCACGACCGCGAGCAACACCAGTGGACGCATCGCCGGATCCTCCCGCTCGGTTTCCCTCTCCACGCGGACCGGCGGGGTTTCGTTGCACCGTGACGCCAGCCCTGCACCCTCGACCGGTCAGTGCGGCAGCATCGTCAGCAGGTTCATCCCGATGGTGAGCCCACCCCAGATCGCACCCACGGCGAAGGCGGTCCGTCCCCCGCGGGCGAGGTAGCGGATCATCGCGAAGGCGGGCGGCAGCGTGGCGAGCGTCCCCAGCCCTCCGACGAAGAGACCCACCGGGTCACCGTTGGACAACACGATCAGCCGGATGAAGGCGAATCCGAGAGGGATGCAGGCCACGAGGACGATTAGGGCGACCACGACGGCCCACGCCGGCCGCCACGGCGTCGTCGGGTTCACGCTGGCGGGCACGGTTCACACGCTAGCCCCGCGAGCGGCCCCGCACGGCTGGTTCGCGCCGAACACCTCACCCGACAGGCACGGACGCCCTCCGGCGCGACCCGGCCAGCAGCAGCCCGAGCCGGACGAGCGCGACGAGCAGCAGCACGCTGATCGCGCCTGTGGAGAGCATGATCGCCGCCACGGCGATGAAGGCCGGCTGCTCGGGCCCGAAGCCGCTGAACGGTGCCAGAAGCAGGAGCAGCGCACCGATCACGGCGGACGCCGTTCCGATCCGCCGCGCGAACCGGAATGGGCTGTGCCGCAGGGCAAGGGCGAGCGCGGCGAGCGTGGCGCCGACGAGCAGCCCGAACAGGGGCAGCATCCACAGGTTCACGGCGAGCCACGTGGCGAACTGCGTGACCTGCGCCGGCGCCTCCGTCTCCGGGGAGGTGGCCAGGTGCGCCCAGGTCAGGTGCACGCCGGCGGCTGCGGCGGTGGCGAGGGACGCGACCGCGGTCGTCACCGTGAGCCCGAACGAACGGCCCTCGGTGAAGGCGTGCGCGAGCGCGACGACGAACGCCAGCAGCGCGACGTCCACGATGAGCAGCAGCCCGCCGAGCACTGTCACTCCGAACGGTGCGGCGGGCTGGCCGGCGATGAGGGCTTCGATCGGCCCCATCCCCACGGTGAACACCAACGCCGTGCCGAGGAGGACGAGCGCGCCTGAGGCGAGCGCGGTGGTGGCGGCGAGACGGTGGTCCGCGTCCCACTGGAACGCGAGTTCCTGGTCGGTCATGACTGACCTCCTGCGGGCGGTCGCGTGGCAACCGGTCTGGCCGCCTCGGCGGACCCCCGCAGCACCAATTCTAGGCTTCCACGACCCCGCCGGAGCGGCCGTGGCGGACTTCTCCGGGGATCGCCTCGCACCCCTCGCACGGCTCTAGGCTGGAAGTGCGTCGACGCGTGGGGGTGGTCAGTGTGCATCCGTTCTACGGTCCGAGTGGTCGACTGCTGTCGGGGCGGGACACCCGCCTGTCCGGGCTGGCCTCGATGGCCGCCTACCTGGCCTTCTGGGCCGCGGCCCTCGTCATCGCGCGACGCGAACTCGACCGCCGGTGGCCTCCGCGTCCGCGCTCCGGCGAGGACGCCGACCCCGCGCTGGCGGTGCTGCGGGAGCGGTTCGCGCGCGGCGAGCTCGATGCGTCCCAGTACCGCGCGATGCGCGACGTGCTCACCGGGGACGCCGGCGGCGCGCCATGACCACCGCCACCCCGGCCCGCTCCCGGCTCGGTTTCTGGGCAGGGCTGGGGTGGTTCGGCCTGAGCACGGTGCTGTTCCGCCGGCGCGACCCGATCGTCGGCTCGCTGATTGTGACCGACCGCTGCAACCTCGCCTGCCGCCACTGCGCGGTGGCCAACCTGCGCAGGGTCGACTACCCGTTCGCGACCCTTCAACAGGACCTGCGCCGGCTGCGCGCCCAGGGCGTGCGCATCCTGCTGCTCTACGGGGGCGAACCGCTGCTGTGGCACGACGGGACGCGGACCCTGCGCGACGTGATCGCCGAGGCACGCTCGCTCGGCTTCGGCTGGGTGGGCGTGGTGACGAACGGGACGCGCGGCGTCGACCTTGCCGAGGCCGACCTGGTGCTGGTCAGCCTGGACGGGACGCGCGAGCACCACGACGCGATCCGGGGACGGACCTACGACCGGATCCTGGCCGCCATCGAGACCGCGACGACGCCCAACCTCTGCCTCTACATGGCCGTGAACCGGGAGAACGTCGACGACGTCGAGGACGTGGCCCGGCTGGCCACCGCGCTGCCGGCGGTGCGCGGGGTGTCCTACAACCTGCACACCCCCTACCCGGGCACTGAGGAGCTTGCCCTCGATCCGGGGCAGCGCCGGGACGTGTGCGAACGCATCACGACCCTGATCAGGGACGGCTACCCGGTGGTGAACCTCGCCGCTGCCCTGCCGCGGGTCGCGGACCTGTCGGCCCCGCGCCCGTGCCCGCAGTGCGTGGTGGTCGAGGACGGCGAGCAGTGGACGTGCGGGCGGTGCAGCGAGATCCCCGGCCTGTGCGAACAGTGCGGCTTCACCTTCGCCGCCGAGCTGTCGCTGCTGTTCTGCGGTGATCCGGCGGTGCTGGCCGAGGTCGTCCGCCGGTACCCGTCCCTGCTGGGCGGACGGGCGCCGCGACCCTAGAGCGGACGCCGGGTGAGGGCCTCCACGACCGTCCAGAGCCGGCGCCGGCGCGCGGACTCCGGCGCCGCCCAGCCGGCGCGTCCGCCCTCGTGCGCGTGCTCGGCGAGCATCTGCGACCACAGCGGCTCGATCAGGTGGTAAGTCACCCAGCGCTCGAGGTCGTGGTAGCGGTCGAAGCCCCGCGGGGTGAGGGCCCGGCAGCCACCCGGCCCGGCCGGCGTGAGCAGCCCGCCGGCCGCCAACAGGGCCGCCGCCGAGCGCAGCAGCAGCCCCACGGGCTCGGACGAGCCGCGCGCCGGCGGGCACAGCCGTCCGGAGTACGCCTGCCAGAAGGCGTCGTAGAGCGGCCCACCGAGGCGTCCGAGGTGCAGGCGCTGCGCGACCGGCAGCCGTCCCGCGTCGAGCGCAGCGATGTAGGTCTCGACGCCGAAGTGGTTCACCAGGAAGTCGCGGCCGAGGAAGGACGACGCCCCGGCGCCCAGGCCGAGGAAGCGCCGCCGGGTGATCGAGGTGTAGCTGGGGGCCTCGGGACGGTTGAACGTCCACACCGATCGCCGCTCGTACCCGTGCTCGCGGGCCAGCCGTGTGGCCTCGGCCAGCACTTCGTGCTCGCGGCGGCGGTCGTGGGCGGCCGGCCCGAAGGCGGTGTAGCCGAACCGCATCAGCGGGTAGGTGGAGACCTGGTGCACGCCGAGCTCGAAGCAGCCGACCAGATCGCGCAGGAACGACCCGGCGTGGGCGTCGTCGTACTCGACGTCGAGGATCAGGTCGGCGTCGACGAGGTCGAACCGTCCCACGGCGTTCTCGAGGGCCGCGCGTGCCTGCCGCGCGTCGTGCGGACGGCGCAGGTGGCGCAGCACCTCGTCGGAGAACGACTGGACGCCGACGCTGACCGCGGTGAAGCCGAGCCGGCGCAGCTCGTCCAGGCGTTCGGGCGTCGCGTGGGACGGCAGCACCTCGATCGCACGCTCCCCCGTCACCGGGAGCGCGTCGAGTACCGGCCCGAGCAGGTCGGGAAAGAGCGTCGGCGTGCCGCCGCCCACGTACAGGGACGTGAAGCCCGTCCCCCCGGCCACCCCCGCGTCGACGTAGCCCCGCGCCTCGGCCAGCAGCGCGTCGAAGTACCGTTCGGGCTGCCCGTCGCGCGGAACGACCTTGTTGTAGGGGCAGAACGGGCAGATGCGGGAGCAGAAGGGCACGTGCACGTAGGCGCCGAGCGGACCGTCGACCAGCCCGACGACGCGCGCGGCGTCCCCCACCACCGGCTCCGCGGGGTGACGCAGGCGGCCCGACGGCCTTCCCGAGCCCATACCGCCATCGTCGCAGACCGGTGACCCGCCCGAGGCGGGTGACGGTCAGGTGCGACGGGAGGGCCCGCGGTCTTCTAGGCTCGGGCCATGGCCATCACCCGCGAAGAGCTCATCCGGATCCTTGCCGAGGCCGACCCGGTGGGGCTGGTGGCCGAGGGCGCCCCCGTCGACGAGTACGCGGCGGAGGCGGACGCGATCCTCGGGCTGCGCGGCGTCCCCCAGCTGACCGAGATCACCGGCGTGTTCGCCGTCAGCTTCGGCGACCCGGGCGCGTGCACCCGCGAGACCGCCCGCTGGATCGCCGAGGAGATGGTGCGGCGAGCCGGGCAGTGACGTCGTCCTCCAGCGCGCGGTGAAAGGTGAGACGGAGCACTGAGCAGGGCTGCACCCGCTCATGAGACGCACGATTCTGCTTGTTATGCACGTGATCTTGTCCCGTTCTCCACTGGTGGTTTCGATGGTCCCGTCGGTGTTCCGGTCGGCTGG
>Ga0102832_1000565_pt1 | contig 52553 bp, 45 predicted proteins | sample EBPBio282013_DNA_FD_88942 | JGI IMG/M metagenome (GOLD analysis project Ga0102832, IMG submission 88942) | Wastewater treatment Type I Accumulibacter community from EBPR Bioreactor in Madison, WI, USA - Reactor 2_5/28/2013_ DNA (Illumina Assembly) | ecosystem: Engineered > Bioreactor > EBPR >...
GCCAATATCGAAGGTGATTTTACTCACTTTGGTATTTCTGTAACTATCGACCCAGAAACAGGCAGAAAATTTTACACTAATATGTTTATAAAAAAATAGTTTGATTATTGTTTTGTTTGATTTTGACAGATCTTTAGAAACCCATTCCTTGTGAGTGGGTTTTTATTTTACACCATATTTTCAGGTTTTACCCATGCATCAAAATCTTCTTCAGAAACATAACCAAGTCTAATAGCTTCTTCTTTTAAAGTAGTACCATTTATATGTGCAGTTTGTGCGATTTCTGCAGCTTTATAATACCCAATTTTAGGATTTAATGCGGTTACCAACATTAATGAATTGTCTAATAACTCTTTAATTCTTTTATAATTTGGCTCAATTCCGTTAGCACAATGTTTTTCAAATGAAAAACAAGCATCGCCTAATAATCGTGCTGATTGTAAAAAATTAGCAGCAATAACAGGTTTAAAAACATTTAATTCATATTGACCTTGCATACCACCAATTGTAATTGTAGTATCATTTCCAATTACTTGCGCACAAACCATAGTTAATGCTTCACATTGAGTAGGGTTTATTTTTCCGGGCATGATGGAAGAACCAGGTTCGTTTTCGGGAAGATGTAGTTCTCCAATTCCTGATCTTGGTCCAGATGCCAACATTCTAATATCATTTGCAATTTTGTTTAATGAAACAGCCAATTGTTTCAATGCACCATGACTTTCTACCATTGCATCATGAGAAGCTAATGCCTCAAATTTATTGGGTGCAGTAATAAAAGAATGTCCAGTAAATTGGCTAATATATTCTGCTACTTTTATATCATATCCTTTTGGAGCATTTAATCCAGTGCCAACTGCTGTTCCACCAAGTGCTAATTGCGATAAATGTGGAAGCGTATTCTGTAAAGCTTTAATACCATAATTTAGTTGTGCCACATAACCTGATAATTCTTGACCTAACGTTATTGGTGTTGCATCCATTAAATGTGTTCTACCAATTTTGACCACATTTTTATATTCTTTCGATTTTGAATTTAAGGTGTCTAGAAGTCTTTCAATCGCAGGAATAGTGTGCTCCATTATAATTTTATAGGAAGCAATATGCATAGCTGTTGGAAAAGTATCATTGGAAGATTGCGATTTGTTAACATCATCATTGGCTTTTAGAATTAAATCGTCTTCTCCAATTTTAAATCCTGCTAAAACTTGTGCTCTATTAGAAATTACTTCGTTTACATTCATATTAGATTGTGTACCCGAACCTGTTTGCCAAATCACTAGTGGAAATTGGTCTGATAATTTTCCATTCAAAATTTCATCACAAACTGTGCTTATTAAATCTCTTTTTTCTTTCGAAAGAATTCCTAAGTCACAATTAGTATAAGCTGCCGCTTTTTTTAGATAAGCAAATGCTTCAATAATTTCTTTTGGCATCGAAGCTTCTGGTCCAATTTTGAAATTATTTCGAGAACGTTCTGTTTGCGCTCCCCAATATTTATCTGCAGGAACATTTACTTCACCCAAAGTATCTTTTTCTATTCTATATTTCATAACCGTCACAATAATATAATTTCAAGTAAATTTACGGTTAAAAACTATTTAATAAAAATAGATTTCATATTTGGTTGAATTAAATATTAGGCTTACATTTGCTTATAATTCAAAAAAATTCCGGAAAACATGTTTGAATTTCAACAGTATTTAGGTTTCTTAGCTTTCTTAACCATTTTAACTATAGGTTTTTGGTTAATGATTTTTTTAATTACTATGATTATTCCTTATTGGGTAATTGGTGGAACAAGAGAGTTACTGAAAGAAAGAAAAGCTAAAAAAGAGTCAGAACAGTAATTAAATTTATAGTTCTAATAAAAAAGTCTCAACTTGGTTGAGACTTTTTTTATGTTTATTATCCTGGAAAATCGCCACCACCATCATTATCTTGTTGATTTCCTCTGCCTTCTTTTTCGTTTTTCTTTTTATTAAATCGATAGGTAAATGATAAAGTAATTTGTCTTGAACGCCATTGAAATTCAGAATATGAACTAATTTTTTCAAGATTCGTTTCAATTTTTCTAATTCTAGAATTGAATAAATCACTAACATTTAAAGCGATAGTTCCTTTTTCTTTTAATACATCTTTACTTAAAGCAATATTGGCCGAAAGAAGTCCTTTTCTTGTTCCTTGTGCTGTTTTTTGATCACCTTCATAAAATAAATTTGTTTGCCAATCAATACTGTAAGGTAAATTTATTTTTGAATTTAAACGAGTTGACCATGTTGTGGTTTTGTTATTTAGGTCTTGAATAATTGTAGAACCAGTAAAATCTATATACGTATTTTCTCCTTGTGTTTCTAAACTAAAGAAATTAAAATTGGTATTCATTCTCCACCATTTGTATGGATTATAATTCAATGTAAACTCAAACCCAGCTCTATATTCTGTAGCTAAATTGATTGGATTAAATAAAATAATTGGAATTCCATCTGCTGTTGTTTCGCCAGAATCTCTTCTTACAAAAGTGAATACATCAGTTGTTTTATTAACATAGGCAGAAGTGTTAAAAGTCAATTTTTTTCCAAATTTTGTTAAATAACCAATATCAAATGCATCTGTCATTGCAGGATCTAAATCAGGATTTCCTTGAAAAAGATTAATGTTACTTGAAAAATCACTAGATGGATTTAAAAATCTTCCTCTTGGTCGACGGATTCTTCTACTATAACTAATGGATGCACTACTTTCATTATTAATCTCATAGGTGAAAAAAGCACTAGGGAAAAAGTTGTTGTACTTTTTATTATTATAATCATTTGTGTCTAAAAGATTTACATCAATATTTGAATCTTCCCAACGAAGACCAAGTAAGAACGAAAACTTTTTAATTTTAGTGCCAAACTGTGTATAAAGTGCATTTACTTTTTCTTTATATTCTAATGTACTAGATAAATTAACGTCTAATACATTATCTTCAAAAATACCAACATCAGTATTTTGAGTTGTAAAATTACCGCGATAACCCGCTTCAAACTGAGTTCCTTCACCAATTGGTAATACATAATCTGTTGCAATTAAATTATTGTTTTGCCTTTGTATACTAAAAGTATTTGCATTTGCAAATTGACTATCAATAATTTCAGAAGAGTTATCATCTTTATTCAAAGAAGTTTGAAAATCAACAGTTAATTTGTGACCATCTTTTTTAAATTTTTTGATGAAGTTTGAATTGAACTCTACATCTTCACCATTACCCAAATCATTATTAAAACGATTTCTGATACTGTTAGGTAAACTATTATAGATGTTTGTATAAACTACGTCGCTTTCGTTTGTAGAACTATTTTTTCTATAATTAACACTGTTTGTCCAACTAGTATTATCATCAAGAAACCATTCAAAACCAAAACCACCATTATATCCCTTGTTTAATCTGTCATTATTTCTTCTTTCATAAATGTATGTTGGTGAAGAAGCACTTGGGTTTAAATACTCAGTATCTACATTTGAATATCCAGGATTATTTCTATAGTTATACCCTTGAGTAGTGAAAAGATTAAACTCATCTGTTTTATAATTCAATGTACCTGTTATTCCGTGATTGGCTGGGTCACCGGCTGTACCAATTATTGTTCCATTTAATCCATTTGTTTTTCCTTTTTTAAGGATAATATTTAATAATCCGCCACCACCTTCTGCATCATATCTTGCAGATGGATTAGTAATAACTTCAACTCTATCAATAGCATCAGCAGGTATTAAACGTAATGCGTCGCTTACATTTATAGCCGTTGATGGCTTTCCGTCAATTAAAACTCGAACATTATCATTTCCGCGAAGTGCAATTGTGCCATCAACATCTACGGTAACCGAAGGAATATTGTCTAAAACATCACTAACGGTTCCGCCTTTTACCATCAAATCCTTACCAACATTATATACCTTTTTGTCTAATTTAATTTCTACACTTGTTGTTTCGTTTCTAATTATTACTTCGTTTAATAATTTTGCACCTTCATCAAGTGAAATTGTTCCTAAATTTGTGTCTTCTGAAATAGTTTTGTTTTTTATTTCTGTAGGTTGAAATGAAATAAATTCAACGACAATGTTATATTTTCCTTTGTCAACATCAATCGAAAATTCTCCTTTATTATCTGTAATTCCGCCAAATATTTTACTTGGATTGTTTACACTTTTAATGGTAATGGTTGAATACTCTAACGGAAAGTTAGAGGATTTGTCAATTACTTTTCCTGTAACTTTTAGCTTGTTTTCACTTTCTACTTGTGCAAAACCTATGAAACCAATTAAAAATAAAATGGTGAAGAAATTTTTTTTAGGGCTTTTCATTAAATTAGAATTTCAAAATAAGCCACAAAAATACATTTGTACCTACAAATACGTTCCCAAAAGATTGTTAAATAAGATTTTTTAACATATTTTCATCTCTTGCAATATAAGCATTGTCTCCATCAATCACAATTGGTCTTTCTATTAAAATAGGATTTTCAGCTAATGTTTGAATGATTTCAGTATCGGTTAAATTTTTGCTTTTAAAATGCTCCACCCAAATCGATTCTTTTTGTCTAACTAATTCAATAGGAGTAAGTTTTAATTTCGCCAATAGTTTTTTTATTTCTTCAAAAGTTAATGGGTTTTCTAGATATTTAATAATGGTAAATTCTTTATTGTTTTCTTCAAGAAAAGCCAAGCATTGTCTCGATTTTCCACATCTTGGATTGTGCAATATTGTCATAATATTTAATTAAAATAATGAACTAAATGTAAAATAAAAAAATGTAAATTGTGCAATAAAAAATAAATTATGTTTTTAGAAAAGACAATTGGCCCTAAACGAAATTTTTGGAATTATTTACTTGGTTCATTAATAATAATAATTGCAGCTTTTGTTGGTCAAATTCCACTTGCTGTTGTTGCCATTGCCAAGTCATTTTCATCTGGAAAAGGAATACCAACTGATGAAAAAGCATTGATGGAATCGTTAAACAAAAACCTTAGTTTATTTTTAATTCTACTTTCGTTTGTTTTTGCCATGTTGGCTATTTATTTAGTAGTCAAATATCTTCATAAACAAAGTTTTTTATCGCTTACAACCGCAAGAAAGAAAATAGATTGGAGTCGCATTTTATTTTCTTTTACGATTTGGGGATTTTTTACTATAGGTTCTACAATGTTGACGTATTATATGAGTCCAGAAAATTTTGAGTTAAACTTTAAATGGCAGCCTTTTATACTTCTTTTTTTCATTTCAATTGTTCTAATTCCAATTCAGACTAGCACAGAAGAATATGTTTTTAGAGGCTATCTTATGCAAGGATTTGCTACTTTAGGTAGAACTAAATGGTTTCCATTGTTGATGACGTCTGTAATTTTTGGTGGAATGCACATAGTTAATCCAGAAGTTAGAGAACTCGGTTATATTGTTATGTTTTATTATATCGGTACAGGTTTATTCCTAGGAATCATAACATTAATGGACGATGGAATGGAATTAGCTCTTGGTTTTCATGCTGCCAATAATCTTTTTGCAGCTTTGTTAGTTACTTCTGATTGGTCTGCGCTGCAAACCGATGCTGTATTAAAGGATATTTCAAAGCCTTCAGCTGGATTTGAAATTTTAGTGCCTTTATTAGTTGTTTTTCCAATTCTTCTTTTTATTTTTAGTAAAAAATATAATTGGAACAATTGGAAAGAGAAATTGACAAGTAATATTGAAACTTCAACTACAACTATTAATACTGAAAGTTATGAATAATCCAACCTATGAAAATGTACATAATCAATTTAAATTAAATGGATTTCATCTAGATAAAGACGATTTATGTCGTGTAGCTTATAGTTTTATTAAAGAAGGTGAAGAATTTGAAAAACCAGTTGGTGACTTTCTATTAGATTGGTTTGACAATAGTGATTCTATCGAAATGATGACTTCGGGTACCACTGGAATTCCAAAAATAATAACCGTTAGCAAGCAAGCTATGGTTAATTCGGCATTGGCAACAGGCGATTTTTTTGACTTAACACCTGGTGATAGAGCTTTGCATTGTATCCCAATTAAATATGTTGCTGGAAAAATGATGTTGGTACGTGCCATGATTTTAGGCTTTGACCTAGAGTTTGTAGCACCAAGTCTAAACCCATTAGAAAATGTAGATGGAAACTTTGATTTTGTAGCAATAGTGCCACTCCAAGCACAACATTCTTTGAAAGAGCTAAAACGAGTTAAAAAAATAATTATTGGTGGTGCAAAAATCAATACTATTCTTGAAAAACAACTGTTAAAATTGCCTGTCCATGTATATGAAACCTATGGAATGACAGAAACCATTACGCATATTGCTGCCAAAAGAGTAGGAGATAAAGCCTTTAAAGTTTTACCAAATGTAACAATATCTTATGATGATGATAAGTGTTTGGTCATTCATGCACCAAGAATCTCAGATGATATTATTTATACCAATGATATTGTAGAATTGGTAAATGAAAATCAATTTGTGTTTTTAGGTAGAAAAGATAATGTCATCAACAGTGGTGGAATTAAGCTTATTCCTGAAATTATTGAAGATAAACTAGCAGGAAGGATTGAAGGAAATTATTTCATTACTTCTAAAGAAGATAAAAAGCTTGGACATAAAGTAGTTTTAGTTATTGAAGGCGAAAAACAACCTATTGACGAAAGCATTTTTGATGTTTTAGATAAATATGAAAAACCTAAAGAAGTACTTTTTGTAAAACAATTTAAAGAAACCAATACGGGTAAACTTATTCGTAAAGAGTCACTACAACCCGAATAAATTAGTCAAAGTACTGGATTGTAAAGACCAATTATAAATACAATTGGTAATGATTATTTTTGCATTTTAAAATAATAATCGGCTGAGTATTTTCCGCTACCATAAATAGTATAAAAAATACTTACTGCTAGTGTTAAGGTAGCAATCAATAAGTTTATGCTGTTCATTTCACCAAGAAAATTAATTAATACTGCACCAATTAAAATAGGTAATTGCGCTAGCAAAGCCCAGCGCGTTAATAACCCAAAAACAATCATAATTCCACCCATAATGTGAGCAGAAGCAATGTAGTGAAAAGTTAGCATTCCACCCATAAAGTTGCTTACCGGAGCTATTAAATCTTCAAAACTTCCGCTGTTGGTAATAAAGTAAGCACCTTTGTAGATTAGAAAAAAACCAAGAGCAATTCGAATGGTGTTGAATGTAATTGTAGAATGAGCATTTGCCCATTTATTCAAACCTTTTACTGTAGTATCCATAATAAATAAGTTTAAAATTATATCTAATTTACTATTTATAAATGAGATAAGAACCCTTTTTTAGAAAAATTTATCAATTAAACGATACGCTTTAACATTTAAAAAAGTATATTTTTGTTTAAAAATCAACTATCAAAAGACTATTTGATATAAAAACCTTCTTTTAGGATTTCTACTTTATCATCAGGTTTTACTTTAATCTTGGATACTGTCCAAGTCGTTTCGGGATAAATTCTTCTCTTAGTACCATTTATAGCGATGTCTATCGGCATAGAAAAATCGGGTTCGTTCGTTTTCCAGCGGTATTCTAAACATTTTTTGTTTACTTGATATTCTAAGGTTGGAATAGTGGTATGGCGCAAATATTGATTGAAAATAGGCGTGAGGTTCATACCACTTTCTTGGTTGAAGAAACCAATAACCGTTTCGGTGTCTATTATTTTATGGCGAAAGGTTTGAGAATAGTCGTAAATCATTTTCCACCATTTGGTGTCGTCGTTAATCACATGTCGTAAGGTATTAAGCAACAAAGCACCTTTTGGATACATATCGCCCGATCCTTCATTGTTCACTCCGTAGTTGCCAATAATAGGTCGGTCGTTCGCAACATTCTTACGCAAACCGTTAGCATACTTCATGGCTTTTTCATACCCCAATTGACATTCGACATATACAATTTCGGAGTATTGGGTAAATCCTTCGTGTATCCACATATCGGCAATGTCTTTGGAAGTAACGCTGTTGCCAAACCATTCGTGACCGCTTTCGTGGATGGTTATATAATCAAATGTTAAACCAATACCAGTCATGGATAAATCAAGTCCACGATAGCCTTTTCGGTATTTATTACCATAAGCCACAGCGCTTTGGTGTTCCATACCTAAATAAGGAGTTTCAACCAATTTATAGCCGTCTTCTTTAAACGGATATTCGCCAAATTTACTTTGAAAGCACTCCATCATCGGCTTTACTTCTTCAAAATGTATTTTAGCTTTTTCTTCGTTTTCTCTCAAAACATAATAATCCAAATCCAATCCTTTATAGTTGTCATGAATATGGGTATAGTCGGCAATGTTTATGGTAATGTTATAGTTATTAATGGGGTTTTTAACTTCCCAATCCCATCGTGTATAGCCGTTTTTCAAATCTTCACTACCCATAAAACGTCCGTTGGAAACATCCATCAATCCGTTTGGAACCGCTACTTTAATACTAGCACCACGGTCGGGTTCGTCGGTTTGAGTGTCTTTTACGGGATACCACAAACTGGCACCTGTACCTTGTACTGCGACACCAACCCATGGTTTTCCTTGTTCATCTTTGCTAAATACAAAACCACCATCCCAAGGAGCGCGTTTAGCAATTATCGGGTTTCCAGAATAAAAAACTTCAACGCTTTGCTCGGACATTTCTGGAGTTAGCATTTCTGAAAAATCGATAAAAACAGCATTACATTCTCTTCGGTACATCAATTTTGTATTCCTATGCACGATACTGTCTATTTGCATATTTTCAAATAAATCCAGTTGTATCGTCTTGGTGCTGTCCACTATTTTAAAACTAATGGTGTTACTACCTTTGATGCTTTTTTCATCAATATTGACTTTGATATTCAAATCATAGCGTTGCACATCAAAACAACTCCGTTCTTGACGCATACCACCATGCAAGCTGTCTTTTCTTGTAAAAACTTCTTGGGCAGCCAGTTGCCAGCCAATACTTAGCAATCCGAATAGAAAAAATGATTTCATTTTATAAATATAGAATTAATTTTTATATGTATCATATTGGATGTTTTGTTACATCTTTTTTTTCTTTAAACAGTGTTAATAAAATTAGTCTAAAACACCACTGATGGTTTCTACAACTCAATGGGTGACGACTGCAACTGCTTGGGTGAAGCCACCCACTCAATTGTAGAGCACTGCAACTGCTCGGGTGAAGCCACCCACTCAATTGTAGAAGACTACAACTGCTCGGGTGAAACCACCCACTCAATTGTAGAAGACTACAACTGCTCGGGTGAAGCCACCCGTTGAACGGTAGAGGACTGCAACTGCTCGGGTGACGTCACCTAGAGAACCGAAGAAACTATTTTTTTAAAAGAAAGCGGCTCACAATACTTATCAGAAAGGAGCATGACAATGAATGGTTAATGTTTCTTTGCTGATAGGATGGATAAACGTGATGCTCTCGGCGTGCAAATGCAAGCGATGGGCTTTTGTTCCATATAAATCATCGCCAACTATAGGTGTGTTAAGTCCAAGTTGATGTGCGGCATGAACACGGAGTTGGTGTGTTCTTCCAGTAATCGGGTAGAAGTACACCCTAGTTTGAGTAGCGGTTCTTTTTATAATTTCCCAAAGGGTAATAGCTTTTTTGCCATATTCATAACACACCAATTGGTTCGGTCGGTTGTCTAAATCTACCCGCAATGGCAAATTGATTTCTCCCTTTTCGCCGGGTAGCACACCGTCTAACATGGCAACATATCTTTTTTTGATGCTGCGTTTAATGAATTGTTGTTGCAACTTTTTATAAACTTCGGTGCTCTTAGCAATAAGCATTATCCCTGAGGTGGACATGTCTAACCGATGTACTACTAACGGACCAGTGGCGTCGGGATATAGTTTTTTTGCTCTTCTGGCTACCGAGTCGGTGATTTGTTTACCAGGAACCGAAAGCATCTCGGCAGGTTTATTGACCAATGCCAGATAGTCATCCTCAAAAATAATTTCTAGTTCAGTAGTTTCGGCAAGGCTTTGTTCAAAAGGATTGTCCTCAAGCGGAATACCTTGGAGCATGTGTTTTAAAATAGGTTCGCACTTTCCGGTACAAGCGGGATAAAACTGACCGTGTTTGCGCACTTCTGATTTTGGCGATTTACCCCACCAGAATTCGGCCATGGCAATGGGTTTCAATTGGTGTTGAAAGGCATAATGAAGTAACTTAGGCGCAGCACATTCACCAGCACCCGCCGGTGGATTGTTGTTAAAAATTTCACCCAAACTTTTTAATTCATGGTATTGGTTCAAAAAGGCATATTCCTTAAACAGTTGATGCTGTAAAGCAGCCGATTTTTGTTTGCGTTCTTCTTTAAGATTTTCAAGCTTTGCTTCAAACGGAGCAACCATTTCTTGTGCTGCAGAGGATTTATGGTGCCAATATTGGGTCATTTTTTTAAGTAAAATGCCTTCGTCTTGACTTTCTTTATTCAATGCATCTTCTTCCAAAAGGGTTAAGGATTCTGTTCTTTTCTCGGCACGAAGTTTTTTATTTTTCTTAATACTTTTTTTTTGCTCAGCAATTTCTAATTCGGCTTGCTCTTTCGTTTTTTGAAGCTTTTCTAAAGCAATGTGATAGTTTTTGTTCTCTTCCAACAACTTTATCTTATAATTAATATCGTTGAGCACTACTTCTTCTTTCTTGAAGAAACCATCGTCGTGCAGCATGTCATATACCGTAGGAACAAAATGAGGCCATTGATTGCTTTCGGCTAGTTTTCCCGAAAATGCCCAAAGATAGCCTAACTCGTTTTGCCGATTTTGAACCACCAAGACACCAAACATTTTCCCGATTTCCAATCCTTCTTCATCAGGAGTAAGCCCAAAATTGTGGTGCCATTCTTTTTGTGTTTTCAAATGTTCTTGCAAGGCCTGTGCCGCTAACACACTTAAAGGATGTGGCTCGTAATAAAACGGGAAGGTAAATTTGGTAGGCAACGATGCTCCTAAAACAGCAGTGGGAAAAGGTTGGAATAGGGAAGTGCTCATTTATTTGATTTCGGCAAAAACTTTGACTTGCTTTTTGTTCAATCTTTTTTGTAACCACAACGTCATTTTTTCTGCTTCGGCAGCTTTCAGGTTTTGGGTGCTTTGATAAATCATAACGGGAACCACTCGTGCGCTATCAGTGCCTTGGTAAAACTCATGGTTGGAAAAGGAAACCGATTGAATTTGAGGATATAATACTTTTATTTCGCCAAATAGTGTCGTGTTGTTGTATTTGTTATCCGATATGATTTTTTCCAATTGAGAGATGCGAACATCTTTTTGATTGATATTCGATTCGCGCATGTTGATTTCGGATAAAATAGCATTGCGGATGTCGGTAGTATCTTGTTTGATGATTAATTCGGCATTAGAGATTCCGTAATTTTCTAAAGATTTGTTGAGTTGTTTTACTTCGCTGTTGGTAAACTTTTTGTTCAAAAAAGCCACTTCAATTTTCTTAGGGCTAGTATTGGTTTTGATGTTTTTAATCACCATGGCATAGCCTTTAGAATTAAATTCTACGTTAATAAAGTTATCTACTTTGTAGTTAAATTTCTTTTCGTCTAATAATTTGTAGGCGAAGTAAATACTAGGAATAACTAAAAGTAATACAACAGCAGTAATCATGTATTTAATTCTCTTTTGTTGTGCTTCATCAATAAATTGGAACGATGGATATTTTAAATATTTAACGATGATATAAGTAGAAATACAGATAAACACACAGTTGATAGTATAAAGGTATAAAGCTCCAAAAAAGTAACTAAAATTACCAATGGACAAACCATATCCAGCGGTGCACAATGGCGGCATCAAAGCGGTAGCAATGGCAACACCTGGAATAGGATTTCCTTTCTCTTTTCGGGTAATAGCAATTACACCTACCAAACCTCCGAAGAAGGCTATCATAACATCATAAATGGTTGGCGAAGTTCTAGAAAGTAGTTCCGATTGTGTTTCTTTAAATGGGCTAAGAAAAAAGTAAACTGTAGAGAAAATTAAACCGATTAAGGTTACGTTTAATAAATTTCTTAATGACTTTTTCAATAAGTCAAAATCATAAATCCCGAGGCTAAATCCTGCACCAACAATTGGACTCATCAATGGAGAAATTAGCATGGCACCGATTACTACGGCAGATGAATTTACATTTAAACCAATAGAGGCAATGACTATGGCACAAGCCAATATCCAAAGATTGGAGCCACGAAAGGAAATGTTGTTTTTTACATTTTCTAAAACAACATCTTGGTCGTCTTCACCATTCGAAAGATTGAAAAACCGCAAAATTTTTAGTAGCATACCGATTTATTTTGGTGAATGAACAACGCGCTGTGGGAATGGAATTTCAATAGTATTTTCATTAAAAAGGTCAAATATCTTAATGCGAATATCACTTTTGATGTTTTCGATTCTAAAAACTTCATTGGACCAAAACAAGATGGTGAAGTCGAGAGAAGATTCGCCAAAATCGCTAAAACGGATGATGGGTTCTGGTTTTTTTTCTACGTCTTTATGACTCAAAGTTGCCTCTTTCAGGAGTTTTATCACTACGTTAACATCAGAATTATAACTGACGCCAACTTTTATTTCAAACCGCGACAAAATATCGTTGTGCGTCCAGTTAACTAGTTGATTTTTTGTTAAATCAGTATTTGGAACAATGATGTATTTGTCATCGCGAGTAACTACCATAGTGGTTCTAAAATCAATTTGAACCACTTTGCCCACTAATCCGTCCACTTCAATAACATCATCTACTTTTACGCTAGAGTCAATGAGAAGGATAATCCCTGAGATAAAATCGCTAAATAAATTTTGCAACCCAAAGCCCAAGCCTACTAATAATGCCGATGACCCAAGAAGTAGGTAGGATACATTAAAGCCAACAATGTGAAAAAAAGCTATTGCTGTAATAACATAAGCAACATATTTTATCAATTGATAGACCGAATATTTTTTGGCTACATCAAATCGGGTACTTTTGGTAATACCAGTTTTTATTATGTATAACAGCAATTTTACAATAAAGAAAACAACAATAATCTCCAATAAAGTATAAACTTTGAAGTTAAAATTATCGTATTCTATAAGAGTGTAGTCTAAGAATTCTTTCAAGTGAATTGTGTTTTTATTACTGTATGAATGTACAAAAAATTATACTTGCAAGACACCTAAGTTAAATTTTTTATCAATAGGAGCATGATTTGCGGCTTCAATTCCCATCGAAATCCATGTTCGGGTTTCTAATGGGTCGATGATGGCATCAGTCCATAAACGAGCAGCAGCATAATAAGGAGAAACTTGTGCATCGTAACGGGCTTTTATTTTATCAAATAGTTCTTGTTCTACTTTTTCATCTACAGGTTGTCCGCTATTTTTAAGAGAAGCGGCTTCAATTTGTGCCAATACTTTTGCGGCTTGCGTTCCACCCATTACAGCTAGTTCGGCACTTGGCCAGGCAAATATTAATCTTGGGTCGTATGCTTTTCCACACATGGCATAATTTCCAGCACCATAGGAATTCCCAATAACAACGGTAAATTTTGGTACTACAGAGTTAGAAACAGCGTTTACCATTTTGGCACCATCTTTTATAATGCCACCATGTTCACTTTTAGAACCTACCATAAATCCGGTGACATCTTGAAGAAAAACTAATGGAATTTTCTTTTGGTTGCAGTTGGCTATAAATCGAGTGGCTTTATCTGCAGAATCGGAATAAATCACGCCGCCAAACTGGATTTCACCTTTTTTAGTTTTAGAAACCGTACGTTGATTGGCTACAATTCCAACAGCCCAACCGTCAATTCGTGCATAGCAAGTAATGATGGATTTACCATAATCTTCTTTATACATGTCCATTTCGGAGTTGTCCACCAAACGTTTGATTACTTCCATCATGTCGTATTGGTCAGAACGAGATTTAGGGATAATACCATAAATATCTTTTGCCTCTAAAGTCGGTTTTTCACTTTTTACTCTGTTGAAACCTGCTTTATCATAATCGCCAATTTTTCCAACAATGCTTTTTATTCGGTCTAAAGCATCTTTATCGTCTTTGGCTTTATAATCGGTAACCCCTGATATTTCACAATGTGTAGTGGCACCACCAAGGGTTTCGTTGTCTATATTTTCTCCGATAGCGGCTTTAACTAAATAACTTCCTGCCAAGAATATACTTCCTGTTTTGTCAACTATCATAGCTTCGTCACTCATAATTGGTAAATAAGCACCACCAGCAACACAACTTCCCATAACAGCAGCAATTTGGGTTATTCCCATGCTAGACATCACGGCGTTATTTCTAAAAATGCGTCCAAAATGTTCTTTATCTGGGAAAATTTCATCTTGCATAGGTAAATATACGCCGGCAGAATCGACAAGATATATTATGGGTAAACGGTTTTCCATAGCAATTTCTTGTGCTCGTAAATTCTTTTTACCTGTAATTGGAAACCAAGCGCCAGCTTTTACGGTGGCATCATTAGCTACAACAATGCATTGTTTTCCAGCGATGTATCCAATTTTTACAACAACACCACCAGAGGGACAACCACCGTGTTCGGCATACATTCCATCTCCAACAAAAGCACCAATTTCGATACTCTCTTTTTTAGCATCTAACAGGTAATCAATTCTTTCGCGGGCTGACATTTTGCCTTCTTGATGAAGTTTGGCAATGCGTTTTTCTCCTCCACCAAGTTTTACTTTGGCAAAGCGTTGTTTTAAATCAGATAATAAAAGTTTATTGTGATCTTCGTTTTTATTGAAGTTAATATCCATAGTAAAGAATAGTTTATTTTATAAATCGAAGGCTAATGTACGAAATCGTTTTAATTTTAAAAAAGTCTTTTAATTATGTTTCGAAATCAAATGTTAAGAAATTGTAAAATAAGAGTTTTTTATAGTTGTGTAAATTAATATTCAATTAACATAAGAGTAATACATTTGCACCAAAATTAAATAAGTATGACTTTAAATAATCTTTTCCAGTTTTTAGTGCCGAAAGATAAAAAATTCTTTCCTCTTTTTGAAGAAGCCTCTTCCAATTTAGTTTTATTAGCAGAAGCATTGCATGAAGGTGTAAATGCACCAAAAGGAGAAAGAGAAAACTATTTTAAAAGAGTTGAAGAAATAGAGGCTGTTCTTGAAGAAATAACCCATAAAACTCACCTTGAATTAAGTCGTAATTTTATCACTCCTTTTGATAGAGAGGATATTCACGGATTAATAAAATCAATGGATAACGTTGCCGATTTTATGCATGGTGCTGCTAGTAGAATGCGTTTGTATCAGGTAGATAAAATTACTAAATCTATTCGTAAACTGACAGAAATAAATGTGGAAGCTTGTCAATTAATTCATGTAGGTATCTTGCAATTGAAAGATATGAAAGACCACAAAGCTATAAAAGATACTTGTAAAAAAATAAACAAATTAGAAAGTAAAGCCGATTCGGTTTTTGATAAAGCAGTTGCCGATATTTTTGAAAATGAGACTGATGTTAAGAACATTATTAAATACAAAGAAGTTCTTGCGGCATTAGAATCAGCTTCAGATAAATGTAAAAGTGTTTCCAACGTAATGGAACAAATTTCAGTTAAACATTCATAAATAGTTCTTCAAAATCCAACTTTTATGGACTTTACTTTACTTCTTGTAATAATATTTTTATCCTTAATATTCGATTATATTAATGGTTTTCATGACGCTGCCAATTCTATTGCAACTATTGTTGCAACAAAAGTTTTAACCCCGTTTCAAGCGGTGATGTGGGCAGCTTTCTTTAACTTTATGGCATATTGGGTTTTCGGCTTTGGAGTAGCCGACACCGTTGCCAAAACGGCACACACCAGTAGTATTGATTTAACAGTTATACTTGCAGGAGTTATAGCCGCCATTATCTGGAATTTATTAACATGGTGGAAAGGTATTCCTTCATCATCATCACACACCTTGATTGGAGGATTTGCAGGAGCTGCCATTGCCCATGGATTTAGAGACGTAACAGATCCTGAACATTTTGGCTTTAAAATTGTCAATTGGTATAAAGATGCAAAGGCAGGTGAGTTATTACCTTCCGGAGTTTTTATTATTATTTTATTTATCGTTTTCGCTCCACTTTTAGGGATGATTATATCCTATTTCTTATCGTTATGGATGATGTATTCTTCTAAGAAAAATATATATCCAAAGCTATTAACAGTGGTTTTGATGTTGTTAGGAATTTGGTTTTTTGCATCAGTTTTAAACTTTAATGTAACTCCTGAAAAGGCAATTTTTCATAATAAGTTTTGGTATTTTATTAGTGAATCGCACAACATTAAATGGTTTTTGGTAGCAATAATCTTTTACAGTTTAGCAATCTTTAATTTATTCTTCAGTAGTTTGTCAACAGCCAATGCTGAACGTGTTTTGAAAAAAATGCAATTAATATCTTCTGCTGCATTTAGTTTGGGTCATGGAGGAAATGATTCTCAGAAAGTAATGGGAATTATTGCAGCTGCTGTTGCTGTTTATTTAAAAACAAATCCTACGACTAATATGTCTGATGGTTGGCTTGATTTAAATGTAGTATTACCTTCTGTTAAAGATGGTGTCGAAGTAGCAGGGGTTATGCCAGAATGGATACCATTAACATGTTATACCGTAATCGCTTTAGGAACACTATCTGGTGGATGGAAGATTGTGAAAACAATGGGTTCTAAGATTACTAAAGTTACGGCATTTGAAGGTGTTGTAGCGGAATCGGCTGGTGCGTTAACGTTATTCTCAACAGAACATTTCAAAATTCCAGTTTCTACAACACATACTATTACAGGTTCAATTATTGGAGTAGGTGTAACAAAGAGAGTTTCTGCAGTTCGTTGGGGTGTTACTGTTAAATTGCTTTGGGCATGGGTGCTTACCATTCCAGTTTCTGCAGTTTTAGCAGGATTAATTTATTATATACTAAAATTATTTTTATAAAAAAAATCGGTTTTAAAAAGCTAACAGTAAGTGTTGGCTTTTTTTATATCAAAAATGGTATAGTTATCAAATCTTTAATTTAAAGTAAATTTAAAAAATGAAGAAAATCTACTTAGTATTAATCTTGTTTCTTTCTATTGCTGGAAACGCACAAGTATCAATCGAACAAACAAAACATAATAATGACATAAAGTTATCGGCATTACCCTATTATAGCTTTGGAAAAGGAATTGGAATTACATCTCCTGATAGCTTGTTTCAATTTAACATTCGATTCAGAATGCAAAATCGTGTTACCTATATTGAAAATGATGGTGAAAACGGAGCTTATGATGGACAAATTCGCAGACTTAGACTACGTTTTGATGGTTATGTTGGTAATCCTAAGTTTCTTTATGCGGTTCAATTATCTTTTGCACCTGGTGATGTTGGCGAAATTCATGATGGTGAAAACATTAATATTATTCGTGATGCAGTTGTTTTTTACAGACCAAATAAGCATTGGAATATTGGTTTTGGTCAAACAAAGTTACCAGGAAATAGGCAAAGAGTTAATTCTTCAGGAGGATTACAATTAACAGATAGGACTATAAACAATGCTAAGTTTACGATTGATAGAGATTTTGGTTTTCAATTTCACAATATTAATGAATACAAAGATAAATTCTCCTATAATTTTAAAACAGCAATTTCTACGGGTGAAGGTCGAAATGTGACTGGCAAATCTGATGATGGTGTAGCCTTGACGGGTAAAATAGAATTGCAACCTTTCGGAGCTTTTACTAAAGATGGAACTTATTTTGAAGGCGACGTTGTTCGAGAAAAAAAGCCAAAATTATTAATTTCTGGTGCTTTTCAACAAAATAATCAAGCACAAAGAACACAAGGTCAATTAGGAAGTGATTTGTTTGAGAAAAGAACAATGAAATCCTTTTTTCTTGACGGAATGTTTAAGTACAATGGTTGGGCAGCAATGATGAGCTATATGTCAAGAACGACTTCAAAAAATGCATTGACCTATAATCCTGAAGATGTAACCGAGTTTAATTATGTATATGTAGGTCATGGTTTCGACTATCAAGCAAGTTATGTAACGAAATCAAACTATGAGTTTATAGCACGTTATTCTACCCAAAATGTTGGAAAAGATATTGAAGCTTATGCACCAAATACACGCGAATATTCAGTTGGTGTAACAAAGTACATTTGGGAACATACATTTAAACTTCAAACAGAAATAAACTACGATTCATTGAAATTCTATAATGGTTCCACAAAAAATAATTGGTACCTAAGATTTCAAGTAGAAATTGGAATTTAACATTTGTCTATATTGTATAAAATTTTAATTTCTTATTTTTATAAAAAAAAGATGAGAACTAATTTTATACTTCTACTATTTAGCATGTCATTGTTAAGTTATGCGCAACTAAAACCTGTTGATTATAATGATGAAAGTCAAAAGTTGAGTGGTTTTTCTGCTATTCCAAAAAAATCGGTAAACAATAATGCAGGTATATTAATTCTTCCAGCTTGGATGGGAATTGACAAAAATTCTAAAGAAGTAGCACAAAAATTACAGGATTTAGGTTATTTTGCTTTTGTAGCCGACATTTATGGTGTTGACAAACGTCCAACTAACGCTAAGGAAGCTGGGCAAAACGCTGGTTACTATAAAAAGAATATCTCGGAATATCATAAAAGAATTCAATTGGCACTCGATCAATTAATCAAACAAGGAGCAAATCCAGATAAAATTGTTGTAATTGGTTATTGTTTTGGTGGTACTGGTGCTATCGAAGCAGCAAGAACGAACATGAAAGTACAAGGCGTTGTTTCGTTTCATGGAGGTTTAGGTAGAGATGAAACAAGAGAAATCGTAGAAATTAAACCTAAAGTTTTAGTACTGCACGGTGCAGATGATTTTTATGTTCCAAAAGAAGAAGTGGAAGCATTTCAAAATGAAATGCGAAAAGCTAATGCCGACTGGCAAATGAATTATTATTCAAATGCTGTTCATGCATTTACTCATAAAGATGCCGGAAGTGATAATAGCAAAGGAGCAGCTTACAATGAGAAAGCTGATAAACGATCATGGATTGCTTTTATGGATTTTTTGAAAGAAGTGTTATAATATTGACTGATAAATTTAATTTTTAACTCTAATCTCAAAAGTTTTATTCCAGTTTTTTCCAGTAACAAAAATCGTTTTTGTCTTTTTATTATAAGCAATACCGTTTAAAACTTCAGCTTCTTTGTTGGTTACTTTTGACCGTAATGCTGATAAATCTAATACACTTTCTACAGCACCAGTTTCTGGATTAATTACAGCTATTGCATCTTTTTGCCAAATATTACCATAAATTTTTCCGTCAATCCATTCTAATTCGTTGACACTTTTTATTTTACTATCGTTAGTGTAAACATTAATATAATCAATTAGTTTTTGTGTTTCTGGATCCATTTTCCATATTTTCTCTGTTCCGTCAGAATGATAAATAAATGTACCGTCATTGGTCATTCCCCAACCTTCGACTTTTTTATCATAGGTGAATGATTTTATCTTTTTTAATGTATTAGCATTATAAATAAATCCAGTTGCATTTTGCCACGTCAATTGGTATATTCTGTCATTAATAACAGTAATTCCTTCGCCGAAATATTGCTGTTCTAAAGCTACTTTTTTATATATTTTACCAGTTTTATAATCAATTTTAGCCAGATAGGATTTTCCATTTTGACCAGTGCTTTCAATCAAAGTGTCACGATAAAACTCAAAACCTTCGGTAAATGCATCTACATCATGATCGTAAGTGTTTACAATATCATAGTTCAAAAGAACAGGAGCATTGTCAGCTACTAATTCGATTCTTTTGTATGAAGAAATAGTATCGCCACCGAAATAGATTAATGCTTTCAAATTTTGATAGCCTAATTTTTTTCCTTTTAAACCAAAAGAGAATTTACCATTTCCTTTAGTAGTATTTATTTTTTCATTGTTCATAAAATAAACAATACTATCGATAGTCTTATTTTTGTTGTTGACTACTTCCAAATTTACTTGGTCGGTGCTTTTGTATTTAGGTTTTAAAACGGTTTCGTTAATACTAAAATAATTTTCTTTATCTTTCAATGTGTCGCCACAACCTACAATGGTTAAGGCTAATAAAATGGTAATTAAAGCGTTATGTTTTCTCATTTTTGTTCTAAAATTTAAACTTCACAAATATATTTATAATGCACTTAAAATATTGCAAAAAAATAAAAAGATTGTATATTTGCACCGGCAAGTCCTACACGACCAGCTCCTGCAAAATCCTCCAGGATGGGAACATAGCAAAGGTATGTGGTTGAGCGGTGCGATGTAGGTCGCTTGCCATTTTTTTCTTCAACTGTAATCCGAAATCTTGTGCTGAATTTATTTCAGTAGCCTTCGGATTTTTTTATACCTTTATTTTTTATGAAGTTATCATGGCAAATAGTAAAATTCAAACTCAAAGAAACCTTTGCTATTGCTTATGGAAATTATAACTACCGTGAAGCATTAATTGTTTCGCTGAAGCATCATGATAGTATAGGTTATGGCGAATGTACTGCTATTGATTATTATCAAATTAATTTAGCTGAATTTGAAAATATTCTTCTAACCATTCAATCAAAAATAGAAGCCCAAAAAATTGTAGAACCAATTGATTTTTATACTTTACTTTTGAATTTGAACCTACCAAGCTTTCTTCGTTCTGCAGTTGATTGTGCTTATTGGGATTTGTTTGGAAAACTAGAAAAAAAATCTTTTTTAATGTTAAACGGGATTAATTATAATAAATTACCCGAATCGTCATTCACAATAAGTATTGATGCTATTGATAATCAGTTAAAAAAAATAAATCAATTAGATTGGAATACTTTTAAAGTAAAATGCAACCAACTAGATAGAGCCACTGTTTTTTCATTATTGAATACCAATAAAAAAATTGCTTTAGACTCTAACGGAAGTTTTACAAACGAAGATTGTCTTTGGTTGGAAAATCAAGAACTAACATCAGCCTTTTTGTATTTAGAACAACCCATGCATCCTGAAAATGAAAATTATAAATCATTATCAGATTCAAAACATTCCAATTGGATGGCGGATGAAGATTGTCAATCGATTGATGATTTAGAAAAATTGCAATCACATTATAAAAGTATTAATATTAAATTAGTAAAGTGTGGCGGATTAACACCAGCTTTGAAAATGATTGAAACTGCAAGAAAATTAAATTTTAAAATCATGATTGGATGTATGACTGAGTCTAGTATTGGGATTTCGGCAGGAGCAGTTTTGGCACCATTATGCGATTTTGCTGATTTGGATGGGGCAACATTGATTGCAAATGATATTGCAAAAGGATCACAAATTGTAAACGGAAAAATAAATTTAAGTCACGAATTTGGTTTAGGAATTCGCATGATATAAGTATCTTTAACTAAATTTTTAAAAAATACTCCATGAGTAAAGTTGTATTAATTACGGGCGGTTCATCTGGAATAGGAAAAGCAATTGGAGAATTTTTGCTTCAAAAAGGTTTTACAGTTTATGGAACAAGCAGAAATCCAGAGAATAACACTAATTCATTATTTCCATTACTACAATTAGACGTTCGAAAAGTGGAAACAATTCAAAAAACAATTGCAGAAGTCATTCAGAAATCAGGCAGAGTAGATGTTGTCATTAATAATGCTGGTGTTGGGATAACTGGTCCAATTGAAGAAACACCAACCGATGAAATGCGAAATAATTTCGAAACTAATTTTTTTGGACCAATTGAAGTGATAAAATCAGTTTTACCACAAATGCGTGAACAAAAATCAGGTCTGATTATCAATATTACTTCTATTGCGGCTTATATGGGTTTGCCTTTTCGTGGAATTTATTCTTCTTCAAAAGCGGCTTTAGAAATCATTACCGAAAGCATAAGCATGGAAGTAAAATCTTTTGGAATAAATGTGGTTAATGTTGCGCCTGGAGATTTTGCAACGAATATTGCCTCAGGACGTTATCATGCGCCAGTTATTGAAGGTTCTGCTTATGAAAGCAACTACGGAAACACTTTAAAGCAAATGGATGAACATGTTGATAGTGGGAGTAATCCAAATGAGATGGCGTTCGCGATCTATCAAATCATTAACGAGAAAAAACCAAAATTGCATTATAAAATTGGTGTTTTTATGCAACGTTTTTCAATAATCTTGAAAAGAATTTTACCCGATAGAATTTACGAAGCAATGTTGATGAATCATTATAAATTGTAAACGACAATTGAATTTGATTTCGTAATTTTGCAAAACTTAAAAAAAACACAACTTATTTATACTTAAACAAAAAACGGATTATGAAATTTTTTATTGACACAGCCAATCTAAAAGAAATTAAAGAAGCACAAGAATTAGGTGTTTTAGATGGTGTTACTACCAATCCATCGTTGATGGCAAAAGAAGGTATTGCTGGAAAAAACAATATTTTAAAACATTATGTTGACATTTGTAACATTGTTGATGGTGATGTAAGTGCTGAAGTAATTGCAACAGATTTTGCTGGAATGATCAAAGAAGGCGAAGAGTTGGCAGAATTGCACGAACAAATCGTTGTAAAAATCCCAATGACCAAAGATGGAATAAAAGCGTGTAAATATTTTTCAGACAAAGGAATTAGAACCAATGTAACTTTAGTATTTTCAGCAGGTCAAGCATTATTGGCGGCAAAAGCTGGAGCAAGTTATGTTTCGCCTTTCCTTGGAAGATTAGACGATATTTCTACTGATGGATTGTATTTAATTCAAGAAATTCGAGAGATTTATGATAATTATGGTTTTGAAACTGAAATTCTTGCAGCATCTATTCGTCACACTATGCATGTAGTTAATTGTGCAAAAATTGGAGCAGATGTTATGACTGGACCATTATCATCTATTCTTGGTTTGTTGAAACATCCTTTGACAGATATTGGTTTAGCACAATTCTTGGCAGATTATGCCAAAGGAAATCAATAATTGATATTACTTACTATATAATTTAAAAAAGGCTTTCCAATTGGGAAGTTTTTTTTATACTCTTTTATAAATCTTATTTAAAATTATTTTCAAAAGTAGTGTCAAAAATATTGGTAAATGCATTTTTAATTTTCCCGTTTTCATCCAAAATAATGGTTCGATGAATTTTATTGATTGCCCATTTCGATTTGATATCTTCAAAATTATCACAACGCAATTGCGTTATTCCAGTTAATTGATAGCTTTTAAGAATCTTCAGCCAATCGTCTTGTGAGTCATTTAGATTTATAGCTATATATTCAAAATTTGGATATTTTTGTTTGAATTTTAAAATTTTCTTATGAACAGCCTCAAAATGAGCAATTAAGCTACCTGTCCAAAAATAAATTACTGTTTTCTTGTGTTTAAAACTATCTGAATCTAATTTGTTTCCATTACTATCAATCAAAATCACGTTTGGAAGCGCATTACCAACCCTTAGTTGCTGTATAGCATTACCAATTTTTGCAATCTCGTTTTGTTTACTTTTATCAGTAGAAAATTTATGATAAGATTCTAAAAAAGCTTTGTTGTTAACCATGTTTTGATCTTCTAAAAAATAAGTAAACGCAATATTATCCAGCATTATATTTTTTAGTTTCTCATTTTTTATCAAAGTATCTGCAATTTGCATTTTATTGATGTTGGTTTTCAATGCTAAATCAGCTTCAGTAAAATGATTGTGATAATTGATAGCACCCATGTTGTTAAGCATATGAGAAAGATACATCACAAATGGAGCATAATTTTCTAAGGCTGCGTTATCAAAATTTATTTTTTTTCTATAGTCATAATAATTAGATGGAATCTGTTCGAAAACATCATTACCAGTCCTAATTTTGTGAACATTAGGATACAATTCTTTTTTGGTATAATATTGAAAATTAACTGCAGCTTTGGCAAAAACATCAAAATCTTCGCTCCATTTTATTTCTTGTTTTTTTAACTGATAAAACTTTTCATTGGCAAGATTTGAAGAATCAATGGTTTTTGTGAATTCTTTCAAACCATAGTCAAACACTTTAAACATAGAGTTTTTATCTTTTTCATTTCTTAAATATAAATCCATTAAAAAAGTGTTTTTTAAATCACCACGACCACAGAAAGCAACCGAATTGTCAAAATCACGAGAATTTACGCGAACCATAATGCTATCATTTTTATCAAAATATACATATTGATATTCTGGTTCGTGCTTGAAGGAATACATACCTGGTGCAAGCGAATCAAATTTTATAAAAAAACGATTATTACTATCCAGTTTTAAAGAATCAATAACAATATTGTCTTTGCAAAACAATACATAAGGATTGTTTGGATTAACTATTTCTCCGCCAAAATAGGCAACAAATTCACCATCATTATTCTTATTGACACAAGAACAAAAAATGAAAGTAAAAATATATAGGGAAAGTAATTTTATTTTATAGGCAAATTTCATTTAAATAATTTCGTTGTAAACAAATTTAAGTAGATGTATTGATAATAGGTGTTAAGCATTAGTTAAAGTTGGAAAGACTTTAGAATCTAGAATATAAGCAATCTTTTATTCTTTAATTTATTTTCATTCCTACATCTATATTCAGTTTTGTTTTCAAATTTAACAAAACTTTATGTTCGGTTAGTTCGGTGTTTTGCGAACTGGGATTATCTTTGTAAAAATATTTTGAAATATGGAAGACGAAAAACAAGAAATAATTGAAATGTTTGGTGTTCATTTTGAACAACAATACAACATAGCACCACTAGCAGCTAGGGTTTTAGGAGTTTTAATTGTTGATGGTTGTAAATCTGGATTGACATTTGAAGCATTAGTTGAAAAGTTAAAAGCAAGTAAGAGTTCAATATCCACAAACTTAAATTTGCTTCAAAAGATGAATTTAATAGACTACTTCACAGTTGTTGGTGATAGAAAGAAATATTTTAAAGCGGCACCTTTAAGCCAGCGATTAAAAAATTATTTGAATCTAGTGGATAGTGAAAAGTTATTAATAGAAAGGATAATTACTTATAGAGAAAAAAACAATTCCTGTTCTCAGGAAAACGTTAACCTTCAAAATAGTTATGCCTACAAAGAACATATTCTTAATGTAGAGCAGCTATTAATCAATTCCATAAATAAATTTAAAGAAATAGAAATAAAAAATCAATCGAGTAAATAATTATCACCATGAAAAAGAAAATAAATAGCATTAGCGTCTTAATCCTTGCAGTAAGTCTTTTTTCTTGCAATAAAAAAACTGAAGAAAAGAAAGAAGTAGTTGCAATGCCATACAAAGTTGTTGAAATTGCAAAAGCAAATACTACCTTGATTGCTGAATTTCCAACAACTTTAGAAGGTGTTACCGATATTGATATTCGTCCAAAGGTAGATGGGTATATCGAAAAAATTTACATCGAAGAAGGTCAAGAAGTAAAAAAAGGACAACTTCTTTTTAAATTAGAAACACAAACAGCAACACAAGATGCAGCAGCAGCAGCAGCAAAAGTTACCGTTGCTCAAGTTGAAGTAAATCGATTAATTCCATTGGTGGAACGAAACATTATTAGCAATGTACAACTTGAAACTGCCAAAGCAAATTTAGCAAGTGTAAAAAGCACTTATCAAAGTATTGTGGCTCGAATAAATTATGCATCTATTAAAAGTCCTGTTAATGGTATTGTTGGAACGCTGCCTCTACGATTGGGGAGCTATGTAAGCAGTCAAACTGCAGAACCTTTAACACGTATATCTGATGTGAGCACTGTCTATGCCTATTTTTCAATGAATGAAAAACAGCAATTAGACATCATGATGAATACTAATGGAATGACTTTTCAGGACAAGATTGCTAAAATGCCAGCGGTTAATTTGATATTAAGTAATGGTAAACAATACGAACAAAAAGGAAAAATAGAAACTTTTAGCGGTCAGGCGAATACACAAACAGGTTCGTTTAATGTGCGGGCAAGTTTTCCAAATACTAATAAATTATTGCGCTCCGGCGGAAGTGGAATTGTTCAAATTCCAACAGATTTAAAAGACGTTATTATTATTCCTCAAAATGCTACTTTAGAACTTCAAGACAAACGCATCGCTCTTATTGTTGATAACGATAATAAAGTGAAAGCTGTGCCTATTGAAGTTCGTGCAGTAGCTGGTGGAAAGTTTTATGTTGTTGATAAAGGGTTAAATATTGGCGATAAAGTACTCATAGAAGGTGTAGGCATAGTTCAAGAAGGAACGCCTATTAAACCAGAAGTTGTAGATTTTAATACCATCATTGCTCCTGAAACAAAATAATAGCAACACTAATCATTTATAACATAGCATATGTTTTCAAAATTTATTGACAGACCTGTATTGTCAACGGTGATTTCTATTATCATCGTAATCTTGGGAGTTTTAGGGTTAATCTCGCTTCCAGTATCACAATACCCAGAAATAGCTCCACCAACTGTTACTGTTTCGGCAAATTACCAAGGCGCAAGTGCCGAAGTTGTTATGAGTTCAGTTGTAATTCCGTTGGAGGAACAAATAAACGGTGTAGAAGACATGACCTACATGACTTCAACTTCAAATAATGATGGTTCTGCATCGATTAGTATTTATTTTAAATTAGGTACTAACGCCGATTTAGCAGCCGTAAATGTTCAAAATCGTGTATCTCGTGCCACAGCATTATTGCCTCAAGAAGTTACTAGAGCTGGAGTGACAACATCCAAAAAACAAAGTGACAATATTCTTATATTTTCGCTTTATAGTGAAAACCCTGCGTATGATGATACTTTCCTTCAGAACTATGCAAACATCAATATTTTGCCAAAGATAAAACGTGTAGCTGGTGTAGGTGAAGCTGTAATTTTTAGTCAAAAAGATTATTCGATGCGAATTTGGCTTAAGCCTGATGTTATGGCTGCTTATGGCTTAGTGCCTTCTGATATTACTGCATTATTGGCAGAGCAAAATATCGAAGCGGCACCAGGACAATTGGGTGAAAACAGCAGTCAATCGTTTCAATATACTTTAAAATACAAAGGTCGTCTTCAAAGCACCGAAGAGTTTGAACAAATAGTAATTCGTTCTACAACTAATGGAGAAGTGCTTCGCCTGTCTGATGTTGCAAGGATTGAGCTTGGTTCTGTAAACTATGGAGGAAACGCTCGTACTAATGGCGATCAATCGGTTGCAATTGCGATTGCTCAAACAGCTGGTTCAAACGCTCAAGAAGTAATTGAAGGTTCTTTGAAAGTACTTGACGACTCTTCGTTAAGCTTCCCGAAAGGTGTGAAGTATGCTTCTTTAGTAAATGCAAATGACTTTCTTAGTGAGTCTATTACCAAAGTGATTGTAACTTTACTTGAAGCTTTCTTGTTAGTATTTATCGTCGTGTTTGTCTTCCTGCAAGATTGGCGTTCTACGCTTATTCCAGCGATATCGGTTCCTGTAGCTATCTTAGGAACATTCTTTTTCTTAAATCTATTTGGTTTTACCATAAATCTATTAACGCTTTTCGCTTTGGTGCTTGCTGTTGGAATTGTTGTTGATGATGCCATCGTGGTGGTGGAAGCTGTACATGCAAAGATGGAAGCAGGTGAAAACAATCCTCGAAAAGCGGCACACAGTGCCATGGATGATATCAGTGGTGCCATCATTTCGATAACATTAGTAATGTCTGCCGTGTTTATTCCAGTATCCTTTATTAGTGGTTCGGCTGGAGTTTTCTATAAACAGTTTGGCTTAACCCTTGCCGTTGCTATTGTCTTGTCTGCTATCAATGCTTTGACGCTTTCACCTGCTCTTTGTGCTATTTTCTTAAAACATGGCGATGACAAGAAAAAAACCTTCATGCAACGATTCTATACTGCTTTTAATGTTGGTTTTGAAAAGACTACAGGTAAATATAAAAAATCTGTAGAGTTCTTCATCAAGCGCAAATGGCTTGCCTTTGCAGGTATTGCTGTCTTTGCTGGGATATTCGTGTTGTTGTTAAACATTACACCTAAAGCTTTTGTGCCAAATGAAGATACAGGCTCAATCCTTTCCGACGTTTCATTGCCACCAGGAACTTCGCTTGAAAGAACAGAGGAGATATTATCGCAAATAGAAGGTAAAATTAAAGACATTCCTGAAATAAAAGACATTCTAATCATTTCGGGAAGAAGCTTGATTAGTGGTACAGGTAGTAATTATGGAATGGTGATTGTTAAGCTTAAGCCTTGGTCTGAAAGAAAAGATGCTAATCAAGAGGTTTCCATGGTAATCAAAGAATTATTCAAACGGTCTGCTGCTGTTAAAGATGCTAAAGTGCTTTATTTTGCTCGTCCTACAATCGTTGGTTTTGGATTTACGAGTGGTTTTGAGTTCCAGTTGCAAGACCAGAAAGGTGGAACAATTCAGGAGTTAAGTGAAGTAAACAACAAATTTATTGCCGATCTTAATAGTCGTCCTGAGATAAAATATGCTGCAACTTCTTTCTCGCCAAACTTTCCTCAATACAATATTGATTTGAATGTAGCTGCTATCAAAAAGTCGGGCTTACTGGTTACTGATGTTCTTGGAACGATGCAAGGCTACTATGGTGGTGTTTATGCCTCTAATTTCAATAAGTTTGGGAAACAATTTCGTGTCATCTATCAAGCTGATCCTAGTTTTAGAGCGGATCCAGAGTCATTAAACAAAATAATGGTCAGAAATAACAAAGGTCAAATGGCACCTATATCTCAATTCATCACACTTAAAAAAGTCTTTGGACCACAAGCTATAAATCGTTTTAACTTGTTTACATCTGTAAAAATACAAGGTGCTCCAAACGATGGTTATACTACGGGTGATGCTATTAATGCTGTTCAAGAAGTAGCAAGTCAAAGTTTGCCTATTGGGTATGGTTATGAATATTCGGGAATGACACGTGAAGAGATTAATGCCGGCGGTCAAACAATGTTTATCTTTATGCTGTGTCTTGTTTTTGTGTTCTTCTTATTAGCCGCACAATATGAGAGTTACGTGTTGCCATTTGCTGTTTTGATTTCATTGCCAATTGGTTTAGCAGGTGCTTATATCTTCGCCTATTTGTTTGATGTAAGTAATAACATTTACCTTCAAATTACGCTCATTATGCTTATTGGACTACTGGCTAAGAATGCTATCTTAATAGTAGAATTCTCTGCAAATGCAAGACGAAACGGAGCCAGCATATCCCAAGCTGCTATACAAGGTGCCGTGGCTCGTTTACGACCAATATTGATGACTTCTTTCGCATTCATCCTAGGGTTGATGCCGTTGATGTTGGCAAGAGGAGCAGGAGCAGTTGGAAACAAAGCGATTGGAACAGGTGCCATTGGCGGAATGCTAATCGGAACAGTGTTGGGAGTATTTGTTATTCCGGTTTTGTTTATTGTGTTCCAAAGTTTGCAAGAAAGGATTAGTGTTAAACCATCTCTAGAAGAAATTGAAAAAGTATAAAAAACAATCATGAAGAAAGTAAATATAATCAAAGGAAGTCTTTTAGCGTTTACCATCATGGTGGTGCAATCGTGTTTTGTTGCTAAAGAATATAAAGAACCTCAGGTCAATACAGACAATTTATACCGAACGACTCAAGTAGCTGATAGTGCTTCGTTGGCGATGTTGTCTTGGGATAAACTATTTACCGACCAACAGTTGCAAAGCTACATCAAGGAAGCTATTCAGAATAACTTAGATATGAAAATTGCGTTGCAGAACATGGCTGCTGCCGAAGCAACCCTTAAACAAGGAAAAGCAGGTTATTTGCCAAGTATCAATGCTACGGCAACCGTTACGCACCAAGAGTTATCCAAGAACAGCCAGTTTGGAAGTATCTTTAATGGCTCAATAGACCAATACGATCTTTCTACAAAGCTTTCTTGGGAAGCCGACATCTGGGGAAAAATTAGAAGTAACAAACGAGCATTAGCTGCCAAATACTTAGAGTCTAATGTAGCAAGACAAGCCGTTCAAACTGAATTAATCGCTAATGTGGCGTCGGTTTATTACCAACTATTAGCCATAGACGAACAGATTAAAATAGCTTCATCAACACTTGAGAATAGAAAAGTTAGTACTCAAGTAATCAAAGCATTAAAGAGTTCAGGAAACGTAAATGAAGTGGCGGTAAAACAAACTGAAGCACAAATGTATGCCGTGCAAATCATCCTTGAAGATTTGAACTTTACTATCAAGATTTTGGAAAGTTCCTTCAATCAGTTATTAGGAAAACCTGCAAGTAAAGTAGCAAGAAGTTCTTTTGATGACCAAAAAATAGATGCCGAAATCAAAACTGGATTACCATCTTACTTACTAAGCAAACGACCGGATGTAGTTGCTGCCGAACTTAACTTCCGAAACGCATTTGAGTTAACTAATGTAGCAAGAAGTACGTTCTATCCATCCTTAACGCTTAATGCCACAGGCGGGTTTCAAAGTCTTGAGTTAAAGGAATGGTTCAGCACAAATTCCTTGTTTGCCACATTGATTGGCGGATTGGCACAACCCATCTTCAATCAACGTCAGAACAAAACACGATTGGAAGTTGCCAAAGCTAACCAAGAGAAAGCGTATCTAATGTTTGAAAAATCTTTGTTGGTGGCAGGTAAAGAGGTTTCAGATGCCTTGGCAAGTTATAACAATGAAACCAAGAAGCTGAGCATTAGAAAAAACCAAGTAGCATCCTTAAAAGATGCCGCCAATTTCTCTGATGAATTGTTACAGTATGGCATGGTAAACTACCTTGAAGTGCTGACTGCAAAAGACAACGCTTTGAATACTGAGATAAGTTATATAGATAATAAATATAAACAACTAAACGCCGTTATTGCTTTATACAAAGCATTGGGTGGCGGAAATTAATTTTCTTAAAACTAAAAAAAATAGTATTTTTATTCCTTTAAAAACAGAAACCAAATGAAACTACAATTAAAACTAGCCATCATCACAACATTGCTTTCAATAATGATGTACGGACAAGCATACGATAGACCAAGAACCTTCAACTATTCCGGTATAACTGCACCCGAAAGATTCATATCCAAAATTTCGCCGGCTACCCAAGGTTCTCCTTATATTTATACCACCTTTTTGTTGGCAAAAATTGAAAATTTTGAAGGAGTGGCATTATTAAGATACAATGCCAACAATGATGAATTTGAATTCATCGATCCGTCAAATGATACTTTAGTACTCAAAAAAGTAGTAACCTTTAGTAAAATTTCTTTTGTTGCAAACAAATCTAACTACCGTTTAGTCGAATATACTGACAAACAAAAGCAAAAAATATTTGGATACCTTGTTTGTCTTCAAGAAAATAAAGATTATTCATTAATCAAAAGACAGAAAATAGATTTCTACGAACCAAAAGAAGCCAAAACATCATATGATACTAGAATACCACCAAGATTTGAGCGTGCCAAGGACACATATTTCCTAAAATACAAAGATCAAGACATCGTTGAATTTCCATCAAACAAAAAAGGACTAGTCAAATTGTATCCCGATAAGAAAGAAGCAATCGAAACTTTTATAAAACAAAACAAAATCAATTTTGATAAAGAAGAAGACTTATCAAAAATAATTGATTTTCTGGCTACTTAAAATTAAACCAACACAACAACTAAGCAACAAACCCAAAAAATTTGTTGTTTTTTTATTTTCTATTCAAAAGAAACAACACACATTTGAAAATATTAATTTTCAAGAAAGTCTTTAGCAGAAGCAAACCATTGTGTAGGCAACAATACAAGTGCTTTTATCATTTTTCATTACTTTTGCACTTTCAAAAAACGATTACCATGGCACAGTGGCAAGAACGAGCAGCACTTTTATTTAAAGAAAAAGGAATTGATAAACTAACAAAAGCCAACATATTAGTCGTTGGACTTGGTGGCGTTGGCTCTTTTGCAGCTGAGTTTCTAGCAAGAGCAGGCGTAGGCAAGATGACCATCGTTGACGGCGATACTGTTGATATAACCAACATCAACCGTCAATTACCAGCACTACATTCAACAGTTGGAAAACCAAAAGTAGCCATTGTGAGCCAACGTTTGATCGATATTAATCCTGAGTTAGAGTTAACATCGGTTGAAGAATTTCTTTCTCCCGAACGTGCCTTCAAAATAGTTACTCCTGAGTTCGATTATGTAATAGACTGTATTGATAGCGTTACACCAAAGTTAAATTTAATTATTGCAGCCAAACGCAATCACGTTAAGATAATTTCATCAATGGGTGCTGGTGGAAAAATGGAATCGGCAAAAGTAAAAGTATCTGATATTTCTAAATCTGTAAACTGCAAGTTGGCTCGTACCATTCGTCGCCGATTGAAAGAACACAAAATAGACAAATTGAAAGTGGTCTATTCCTCCGAAATTCAAGATGAAAGTAGCTTGAAAATGACAGACGGAAAGAACTTTAAAAAATCATTCTACGGAACTAATAGTTGGATGCCATGTCTTTTCGGACTTCATGCTGCAGAAACAGTGGTTACTTATTTACTTAAAAAAGAATAAAACCCCAAACAAACGCATAATGATACAAACAGTAATTTTCGATATGGACGGTGTAATTGTAGATACCGAACCAGTACACAAATATGCCTATCATGAGCATTTCAAACAGTTGGGAATAGAGATTACACCCGAAATCTATGCTTCGTTTACAGGCAATTCTACAAAGAATATATTCGAACGTTTAAAGTTTGAATTCAATTTAAAAGACGATGTGCAAACTTTAGTTGAAACCAAACGCAACTTGTTTAACGATGCTTTCGATAATAACGAAGATTTACGTCTTTTAGATGGTGTAGAAGCGTTAATAAAGGATTTGTATGCCAATGGAATGCAATTAGTCTTAGCTTCTTCTTCGGCAAAGGTTACTATCAATAGAATTTTCAATCGCTTTCAGCTACATCAATATTTCACACATATCGTTTCGGGTGAAGACTTTCCGAAGTCAAAACCACATCCTGCCATCTTTGAACATGCTGCTTATCTTTCGCAAACACCGGTTGAAAGCTGCATCGTTATTGAAGACAGTACCAACGGTATCATAGCTGCCAAGGCTGCGGGTATATATTGCATTGGTTATGATAGTTTCCATTCCAAAATGCAAGATTACAGTTTGGCCGATGAGGTTATTCGTGATTTTTGTCAATTAAATTTTGAGAAGATAAAAGCCATTAATCCTTAACTCACGGCTTCTTTATACACTTTTAAACATTTCTCTCTGGCTTCTTTGTGATTAACAATTGGAGTAGGGTAATCTAAAGAATTCAATTCGGGTATCCATTTTTTGATATACGCTAAATCCTTGTCAAACTTTTTTATTTGCTCCGTAGGATTAAATATTCTAAAGTACGGTGCAGCATCAACTCCCGAACCTGCAGCCCATTGCCAATTACCAACGTTACTGGATTGTTCATAATCTAAAAGTTTGGTTGCAAAATACGTTTCACCCCAACGCCAATCAATCAGTAAGTGTTTGCACAGAAAACTCGCTACTATCATTCGAACTCGGTTGTGCATGTGTCCAGTTGTATTCAATTCTCGCATTCCTGCATCTACAAAGGGATAACCAGTTTTTCCTTCGCACCATTTTTGAAATAATTCTTCATTGTTATCCCAAACTATATCATCATATTTTGGTCGGAAACTCTTGTTTACTGTATTAGGAAAATGCCAAAGAATTTGCATAAAGAATTCGCGCCAGATGAGTTCTTTTAAGAAAGTTTCATTTTTGCTTTCCAAAGCTTTCAAAACCATCTTTCGGATAGAAACCACGCCAAAACGAAGGTAGATGCCTAAATAAGATGTTTTGTTTTGCGCTGGATAATTGCGTGTCGCTTCATAGTTATCAATTAAAGAATTGGAAACATCAAAGGGCATAACTTTAATTGAGGATACTTCAAAACCAATGTCATTTAAAGTTAAAAAAGGATACGAGTGCAAAATAAAATTTTTTATATAATCTTCTGATTTATATGTTTTTATGATTGTATGTTTAAGTGTTTCTTTCCACTTGTTAGAATATGGAGTATAAACCACATAAGGTGTTCCATCATCTTTGGTTACTTCGTTTTTTTCAAAAATAACTTGATCTTTGCTAGTCTTAAATTGAATATTATTTTCTTTAAACAATTGAAAGAGTTCTAAATCGCGTTTGCGAGCATAAGGTTCATAATCGTGGTTGGTAAAAACAGTATTTATCGAATTTTCCAAAATTAGTTTTTGAAATATTTCAAAAGGATTGCCATAAAAAACAGCTAAAGATTTCTCCAACGATTGTAATTTGTGTTGAATGTTTGTTAGTTGTTGGTATATGAATGTAACGCGCGCATCGTCTTTAGGTAATTGTGAAAGAATGTTTTTATCAAAGATAAAGATTGGAAGTACTTTTTCCATGTTATTTAAAGCATGAAAAAGGGCAACATTATCCTCTAAACGCAAATCGCGTCGAAACCAAAATATATTCATGAATTTTGTATTAACCGTTTACTAATAAAGTTGACATTCCACCATCTACGTGGAAGATTTGTCCCGAAATCCAATTGCTTTTTTCACTTAAAAGAAACGAAGCCATTTGTGCTAAATCTTCTGATGTGCCAACTTTCTTTAACGGATTTCGTTGTGCTGACTTTTCTTTTTTTTCGTCCGAATTTAAGAATTTATTCGCTAACGGTGTATCTGTTAAAGCAGGAGCAATAACATTTACTCTTATTTTTGGAGCATATTCAGCAGCCAATGCTTTGGCAAACCCTTCGATAGCACCTTTTGCTGCCGCAATACTAGTGTGAAAAGGCATTCCCATGCTGGCTGCTACGCTACTAAAAAGAACAATACTTGATTGGTTGGACGCCGTTAAGTTGTGTAAAACCGTTTGAACGACCTTTACCATACTGATAAAATTAATGTGCATATCGCTTTCAAAACCATCAATTTTCAAATTCTTGAAAGGTCGAAGTTGAATACTTCCTGGACAATAAACCAATCCATCCAATACTTCAGGTAATTTTGAAGTATCCAAGGTGTCTGTTGTAGCATCAAAAGGAATGTAGTTAATGTTCATATCGGTAATGGTTTCGTTTGTTCGTGCGGCAATATATACTTTGTTGTCGAATTGTAATTCTTTTGCGAGAGCAAGTCCGATACCATAAGACCCACCAATTAAGAGTATGTTTTTCATAGCTTGATATTTTTATATTCTCCAAATAGTTCGATTAGTTTTTTTCTTCTATATTCAAATATTTCTTCCAATTTAGGTTTCACTAAATAAGGATGAACCAATTGACCCAAAATGCCCATTGGTATTTTATAGTCAATTAAGTCTTCCATTTCAACACCTCCAGGAATTTCTTTAATAAAATGCTTGTGATGCCACATTGCGTAAGGACCAAAACGTTGTTCATCAACAAAATACTGTCCGTCCACCACATGTGTAATTTCAGTAACCCATTTGGTAGGAATTCTTAATACAGGCGTAACGATATATTGTATTATTTGCCCAGGATACATGGATCTATCTGCTCCAGAAAGTATTTTAAAACCCATATATTTTGGGGTAATTAATTGTAGGTTTTTTGGATTTGAGAGTAATTCCCATGCTTTATCCATGGTAATGGGTAAGTTTTGTTTTTTATGTAATTGATATATTTTCATGAGAAATTATTTTTTGTAAAAATACAAATTGTTTAACTATTTATCATTATTGTTAAACAATAATTAAGTTCATTTAAGTTTTAATTAACATTTGAAGTACAAGTATTTTGTAAATTTGACAAACTAATTTAAACAATATGAAAAGAATACTATTTACATTGGCTATTTTAATTGCCAATCTAACAATTGAAGCACAAGTAAAAACGCCTGCTCCTAGTCCAAAAGCAGTTGTAAATCAAGTGGTAGGATTAACCGATGTAACGCTCGATTATTCAAGACCAAGCGCTAAAGGGAGAATTGTTTTTGGCGATTTAGTTCCTTTTGGAAGATTATGGAGAACTGGAGCAAACGCTAACTCCTTAATAACATTTAGTGATGATGTGATTATTAAAGGTTCCATTTTGCCAAAAGGAAAGTATGCGATCTATACAACACCAAAAGCTGACATGTGGGAGATTATCTTTTATTCAACCACGGATAATTGGGGAACGCCTGAAAATTGGGATGTTAATAAAGTTGCACTATCTACCAATGTTGATCCAGTTATGCTAAGTACACCTGTAGAAACATTTACAATGTCTATAAATAATTTAACCAATGACAGTGCTACTTTAGATATTGCTTGGGAGAAAACAATGGTTTCTCTAAAATTTGAAGTACCAACCCAAAAAACGGCTATGGCAAGTATAGATAAAGCATTAGCAGGACCAACAGCTGGTGATTATTATTCTTCTTCTCAATATTTATTTAATTCGGGAGCTGATGTGAATAAATCATTTGAATATATCAACAAAGCTATTAGTATGTCAAAAGCTGGAGAAGATGTTCCATTTTGGTATTTAAGGTTAAAATCTCTGATACAAGCAAAAATGGGCGATAAAAAAGGAGCTATCGATACTGCAAAATTATCATTGACTAACGCAGAAAAAGCTAAAAATAATGATTATGTTAAAATGAATAATGACAGCATTAAAGAATGGTCTAAGAAATAATTTATTTACTTTTCATAAATTAATAACCGTTTCAAGTTAATTTGAAACGGTTTTTTTTTACACTGACTTCCTAAGTCTTTTAATTTTTCGATAAAAAACTTTTAATTAAAAATCTTAAGCAATTTGCTCTTTTCCTTTTATAAACCCTTGAAACAACATCGAAAGCAAGACAGTTAAGGCAGCACCAATAAAATTAAGCCACAGATAGCCTAGTTTTTCTTCTCCATTTGCATAGATATGTATGGTATAATAATAGATTACAAAAATGGTAGTCTGGCTGACTACGGCTGCCCAAAAGATGGCATTTGCTTTTACAAATTTGATATAGAATCCCACCAAGAAAACCCCAAGCACAGTACCATAGAATATGGAACCTACTATATTGACCAACTGTATTAAATTTTCGAATAGCGATGCAAAACAAGCAAAGAAGATGGCTATAACGCCCCAAAGTAGTGTGAAGTTTTTGGCAGCAGTAACATAATGCTTTGGCGATTTCTCCACTCTTAAATTCCTTTTATAGATATCGATAGCGGTGGTTGAAGCTAGTGCAGACAAACCCGATGCCGATGACGACATGGCTGCCGACAGGATAACCGCCAGTAATAAACCAATCAATCCGCTTGGCAAGTAGTGAAGGATGAAGTAGATAAACACATAATCCTTATCGTTTGTTTCCGCCTTTGGGTCAACTTTGCTAATGATATCTTTGGCTTGTTCGTGCAAATCGGCTTCTTTGTTCGATAATGATTTTAACTTGCTTCGCAATATTGGATTATCAAAGTTCTGATTTAAATGGTCGATATACAAGAGGTTATACTCTTTCTTTTCTTCACTTAAAGTGGCAATCTTTTGCTCTAGCGAATGGTATTCCTTTGCATAGATTGATTTTTCAATAGCACCTTGATTAACTGGGTTAAAGTGCAATGGAACCGGATTAAACTGAAAGAAGACAAACACCATCACACCGGTTAACAAGATAAAAAACTGCATTGGCACTTTTAGGAAACCGTTCATTATTAGACCCATTTGGCTCTCTTTGTCTGACTTTCCAGAAAGGTATCGACCTACTTGTGATTGGTCGGTTCCAAAATAGGAAAGCATCAAGAAGAAACCACCCGTTATTCCACTCCAAACGGTGTATTTATTCTCTGGATCGAAAGAAAAGTCTAGGATATTCATTTTATCATTGGCGCCAGCAATGTGCAAGGCATTCGAGAACGTCATGTCGTTGGGTAATAGGTGCAATATCAAGAAGAAAGTGATAAACATTCCACTCATAATGATGAACATTTGTTGCTTTTGTGTAACGTTTACGGCTTTAGTACCGCCGGTATAAGTGTAGATGATGACTAGTACGCCAATAATAATGTTGAGCATGGTTAGATTCCAACCCAAAACAGCAGAAAGTATTATTGACGGAGCATAGATGGTTAACCCTGTACCTAAACCACGTTGTATTAGGAACAAAACAGCAGTAAAAGAACGTGTCTTTAGGTCAAAACGTTGTTCGAGGTATTCATATGCGGTATAAACCTTCAATCGATGATAGATAGGGATAAACGTCATCGATATAACGACCATGGCTATTGGTAAACCAAAATAGAACTGCACAAAACCCATTCCATCGTGATAAGCTTGTCCTGGTGTTGAAAGGAAAGTAATGGCACTGGCTTGCGTTGCCATTACAGATAGACCCACAGTCCACCACGGCGTTTCCTTGTTTCCAAGGATATAATCTTGTACATCGGCACTACCTTTGGTTTTGTAAACACCGTAGGATACAATGAATATTAGGGTTACAGAAAGTACTATCCAATCGAGTTGCTGCATGATTTAGGAGAATATTTGTTTTAACAGAAAAAAGACAGCGATGTATATGGCATTCGCAATTAAAACCCAAGTGTAGCTACTGTTCCAAGTTTGTTTACTGTTTTTCATATTATTTGCCTATTGCGATTAAGTTGGCCATCAGTCGAAAAGCACCAGAAACGCCAACAGGCAATTCTCTGAAGAAGCTTAATCCGGTGTAAATATAATTCCCTTTGCCATATTTGGCTACCAATAAGGCACCATCTTTGGGTGTTTCTCCTTTATCGTTTGATGAAAGGATAGGAGTAAAGGCAGCATCCCATTCGCTAGGATAGTACAATCCTTGCTCTTGCGTCCAGCCTTTAAAGTCATCTGTAGTTATCTTATTTGGATAATTAAGAACCTGATGGTCGGGTGCTAAAAATCGCACTTCTGCATTTTCATCGGTTACTCTATCACGGGAAATCTTTAGTTTATAAGGCGAGAAGTTGTCTGTTACAAAATCTCCCAACGTATTGTATTGGACTATCATGGTTTTGCCGTTTTTTACAAAGTCTAATAGTATTTTCTGTTTAGTAGCCAATGCGTTTACAGTGTTATAGGCACGAATACCAGTCATAACCACGTCATATGGAGCAAGCAACTCTGTAGAAATATGTTCGGGCTTGATTATCACAACCGAATAGCCCATTTGCTCAAGACTTTTAGGGATTTCATCACCAGCACCCATGATGTAAGCAATCTTTTCATTCTTAGTTTTAATCTTCAATCGAATACCTTTGGCAGTGGCAGGTTGCAACACCATTTGCTTAAAAATATGTGGATAGTCAATGTCAATTTTCTCTTTGTCAAACACTTGGTCGTTAACGGTGACAATGCTTTTAATATCTACTTCACTAGCTTCTTTAGATGGTGATACTTTAAATACAGCGAGTACTTCTCCGCCTTTTTTATTTATGATAAAAGGAATTTCAGCAGGAGAAACACTCCAATCCTCTGGAAGTGAAAGTTTGATAGTACCACTTATGGCGTTTTTACCAGCTTTTGCTTTTACAGTAACGGTCTTACTTCTGTTAGAATTAAAGATGTAAACTTTCTCATTGAGTTTTGACGTCACTATTGGTACGATGTCTAGTGGTTGATAGACTTCGCCTTTCACATCGTCGTTATATTTATAAACAACATTGCGTTCAAAAGGAATCGTTGTTCCATTAATGTCTATTAGAAAAGTAACTTTAATTTCTCTTAAAACATCTGGAATTCCAATGTTTTCTTGGCTATCTACACGATACATTCCTATTGTTCCTGGTTCTTGTAACCAATATGGATATGTGTACTTTGTGTTTTCAGGAAGTAACAATTCAATGGTTTTTGCAACTCCTTTATTATTCTCTAAAGGTGATACTTCTTGAGTAATCATAACGTTTGGAACGGTTTGAATAGTATTCCAATTCATTTTGATTGCGCTTCTATTGATGGCTTCCAGCTTTACTTTTATAGTACTGTTTGGTGTCGCTTCTTGAACATCTGAAACAGCTTCAAGAAATAAACCTGCACAACCTGCAATGATTTTTTTAATCTCTTCGATCTTGATTATTTTCCAATGAGTGTCTTTAAGGTTTTGAATTAGATTGTAAGCTTTAATCAATTCAGGTATCGAAGCGGAAGGATTCTTGAAATCAAAGTTTTTCTCCACATTCGTTAGTATGTCTCCAATGGTTTTTCCGCCTTCAATACGACTCCAAGTAGTATTGATACCTTCAAAAATATTGTTCTTATCGGTTAGTTTTTCACCTTTTAAAAACTCTAGATATTCATTATCATCACCACGACTTCCAGTAGAACCAAAGCCTTGTGATTGATGACGGCTTCTGCTCAACGCTGCTATTTCTTGATTGGATTTCCCTAAAGTAGTGTAGTAGGTTCCGGTGTTTATTTCTGCTAAATTAGTTTTATCGGCATTTTCAAACTTTTCTCTGCTTCCATAAAACCACCACGAAGTATTAAAAAACAAACGTTTGGGTTGCCAAGTCGAAACGTATTTTAATTGATTGGGAAAAACAGTAGCATCGTTTACTTTGTCAAAAGCTTCAAAACTCAACATTGCCGAAGAAGTGTGATGACCATGTGTTGTTCCTGGAGAACGATGATCAAAACGGTTGATGATTACATCGGGTTGGAATTTTCGAATTGCCCAAACAACATCGCTCAGTACTTCTTCTTTATTCCAAATATCTAAAGTTTCATCTGGGTTTTTAGAATAGCCAAAGTCATTGGCACGAGAGAAAAACTGCATGCCGCCATCTATTTTTCGAGCTTCAATAAGTTCTTGAGTTCTAATTACACCTAATAATTCTCGAAGTTCTGAACCGATAAGATTTTGCCCACCATCACCACGCGTCAATGATAAATATGCAGTTTGGGCTTTTTTGTCATTAGAAAGCCAAGAAATTAAGCGCGTATTTTCATCATCAGGATGTGCTGCAATATAAAGCACCGAACCCAAAAAGTTTAATTTTTGAATTTGATTATAAAGTGCTACTGACGAAGGTTTAGCTGGTTGTTGCGCAAGACAATTGGATACAGAAAAACTAAATATAGTTAGTAAGAAGAAGTAAAGCTTTTGCATATAAGAGTTTTAAATTGCAATAGCTTCAAATATACAGATTAAATAAAAAGCATTCTTTATTTAGTCAGTTTTTAACAAATTATTAGAAACTATCGAATAGCTACTGTAGTATATGTAAAATGACCTTTGGAACAATAAGGATATTGTTTTCTATGTTGTTTGATTTGAGTGAATGGATTATCCTCATCATAATCAGTGATTTCAACACCTATATTGCTGTATAATGAATAGCCACCATATAGTGTTGGAAGTTCATCTGCCTTTCTCCACTCACCTTTTTCTTGGAAAATATATTGATTTTCAAGTTTGTCATAATAAGCACTCATGTTTGGAAAATATATGTACCTAACTTGACAGCCAGACGAAGCATTAAACTTAAGATTGTTGTTTTCTAAATAAGAAACTTGTGCAGTAATAGCGGTACTAAAAACAAGAGCCAAAACTATTAGTAATTTTTTTGTTTTCATAGTAAGTAATTTAAAAGTTACTAATTAAAAAATAATTGTAAACGTTTGGTTAAATATCTGAAACAAAAGTATTAATTATTAACGATAAAATGCAAAAATCATCGATAAAATACACTTAAAAGCTAATTTAGTAGGTTAAAAGCTATAAAAAAATAATTTAAATAAGATTTAATATAAATATTAAAATAATAAGAATAATTAAATTTACGAAAAAAAAAGGTAAGTTTTACATTTTTGTACCTCTAAAATTGAAAGGATATAATTTTTTATGGGTATCAAGATTTTTATACGGTTCATCATCATCATAATCTCTAATTGATACATGATTCATTTTATATAAAGAATATCCACCATAATTTTTGGGAAGTGTTTCACTAATATTCCAACTTCCGTTTTCTTGATAATAAAAAACATTTTTTAATAGATCAAAATAAGCTTGAAGGTTTGGGTAATAATAATAACGAATTTGACAGTTGGTTTTTTTGTCAATTAATAATTTAGTACTAGTCGCTCCAGTACTTTGTGCAAATGAATTAGAAACACCACTAATAAATAAAAAAAATATAATAAAAGTAACCTTTTTCATGAAATTATTTGAAGGATATTAAATGTGCTTTTGAGGAAACAAAGATAGAGCAAAGGTTATTTTTACACAAAAAACATCGATGAGTTGCATGTTTTTGCGTATTATAAGTATATTATTATAGAAATCAGTGGTTAGATGAACTTTTGACGCTAATCAAAAAAATCTTTTTCATCTGCTTTTTTTATTATTATTGAAATTCCTTTTTGAAGAAGAAGGTTGTTTGGAAAAGTAATCAATTCGCCATCATGAGTTTTTAATAGGATATGAAAAGCATTAATGTCTTCAATCTCGGCTTGTATCGGAAAATCTTTGTCGTGAATTTTGATAGTATCTCCAATTTTAAAAGGAAAGAAAAAGAAAAGAATGATGCCCGAAGTAATATTACTAAGTATTGACCATTGTGCAAACATGGCCACACCAACAACAGTTGCTGCCGATGAAATTGTAATAAGAATATCCTTTTTTTCTACTCCCCAAATGATTATTAATGCTATTATTGTTAAAATATTAATCAGTAAATGAACATATTTAATTACTAAATTGGTTCGATGTTCCAAGTTAGTATGATTTTTGGCATAATTCTTTATTACTCTTGTCATCAATAATCTTGTAATAATCATCAAGATGATTAAAATTCCAGTCGCAATTATTTGTTTAATATAGTTTTCAAAAAATGTCATTCTAAATTCTTTAAATAATTAAAAACCATTTCTGTTGGTAATCCAACTACATTGGTGTAAGAACCTTCTATTCTTGAAATACCAATTAAACCAATCCATTCTTGAATACCATAGCTACCAGCTTTATCAAAAGGCTTAAATACATCTAAATAATAGCGTATTTCTTTTTCAGTTATTTGACTGAAGGTAACTTTAGTGATACAGTTTAAAATATCCATCTTAGATGCTGTTTTAAAACATACGGATGTAATGACTTCATGAGTCTTTCCTGCCATTTGTAACAGCATTTCTAATGCATGGTTGAAATCTTTTGGTTTGCCTAAAGCTTTGTTATCCAACCAAACAATGGTGTCGCTGGTAATTACTATCTCATTTTCATTAATATCATTGTCAAAAGCGCTTGCTTTTAAAAGTGCCAAAAAATTAGTTATTTCAACGCCTTGCAAGTTTTCGGGATAGATTTCTTCTACCTCTTTTAAACGTATTTCAAAATCTAAGCCTAACTCTCTAAAAAACTGTTGTCTCCTTGGAGAACCTGAAGCTAAAGTGATTTTGTAATGTTTTAGTTTATCCTTTAACATTATATTTAATGTTTAGCGAAATTATTAAAACCGATAGGATTCCAAAAAAGATTATCATTTTTAAGACACTGCTTAACAATCGAAATTCTTTTTTAGATTTTGCAGTCCATGATTTTACTGTAATAAATAGCATTGGGCTAATTACGAGTAATAGACAATAGGCAGAAGCCCAAAAAAGTTTAGAATCCATTAAGTTTTTGTTTACATACCACAATAAAACTAATGTAGCTATAGCGGCAAAAACAGAAACTATCTTGGCGGTTCTTTCTTTTCCAATAGCAATAGGTAAGGTGTTCATTCCTTGGTTATAATCACCATCAATATCTTCAAGATCTTTAACTATTTCTCGAATGAAGTTAATGAAAAAAGCAAAGATTGCATAGTCTAAAATAATCCCCAAAAGTGTTTGTAGATTGATACTTTGATCGACGCTTACAAATGATAATAACGGAATAATATCAAACATTCCGATAATAACAACGCTTAATCCTAAAACAAAGGCTACAATTAAATTGCCTACCACTGCTATTTGTTTAAAACTAGTAGCATACAAATAAAGTAATACTGAAATAATAATAAATATTCCGAAAAATGATGTCTTGTTGACATAGTTTGAAAGATAATAGCCTATCAAAACACCACTAATTGTTAGTGCAAAATAGATATAATAAGCTGTATCTTCTGAAATAGATTTGCCAACAATTACATCATTTGGTTTGTTTGTTAGGTCGGTTTCTTGGTCCATAATGTCATTAATAACATAACCTGCTGCTGCAATCAATACCGTTGCCAATACTAATAATGCATATTGCCAATCTTTTAATACCAGCGGAACGTCTTGTTGTGCTAAGAAGCCATATCGAAATAATAATTGCATTAAAGCAATTAGGAGTAGGTTTTTGTATCTTATTAGGTTTAAGAACTTCATTTTTTAAGGTTGTAAGTTTATAGTTTATAAAGTTATGAGTTTAGCATTGGTTTAAAACTTCCAGCTTCTAATTCCCAACTTCCTGCTTCTTAATCGTGTTTCCCATTATAATACATGTGCCATTTACCTTGAACTTTCATCACTTGTTCAATTACTTCTCTCACAGCACCTTTTCCACCATTTTTATGCGAGATGTATTTGGAGATAGCTTTAATTTCAGAACTGGCATCTTGCGGACAGGTTGGTAATCCTACTAATTGCATTACATGATAATCGGGAATGTCATCACCCATATAGACTACTTGTTCGGGTTTGATATTGTATAATTCTATATATTCTTTGAATGTTTCCACCTTGTCTGGCGAACCCAAATGGATGTCGGTAATGCCGAGATTTCTCAATCGAATACGTACGCCTTCGTTTTTTCCACCAGAAATGATACACACATGATAGCCACTTTCTATAGCTGCTTTCATAGCAAAACCATCTCGTATGTTCATGATGCGAAGCATTTCTCCACTTTCGGTTACATGAACAGAGCTGTCGGTTAGCACACCATCAATATCGAAAATGAAAGTGGTAATGTGGTTCATCAGTTCTTTATAGCTTTTTTCCATTGTCAATGATTGATTGGGTTAGGAGTTTATAGATGTCTTTTTGGGTATGATTTTTTAGAAAATTTAGATGTGCGTTTATGGTAACAGTATCTTCTCGTTTTGCTGGTCCAGTTTGCGCATCAGTAGGCGATAGGGTTATTATTTTGTCGGCAGTTTCTAGGATTAATGGTTTTAGTAAATCAAACGACAGGTTGTTTTCGATACATATATCGTTTCCTATTTTATACAAATGGTTGGTGAAATTGCACACAAACACTGCGGCTATGTGTAAAGCTTTACGTTGCTCGGAATTGATGTGATGTACTTGAGTTGAAATAGCATTGGCTACGGTTTCAAGCACAGTATAATCACTTTCGTTTTCTGCCTCTAAAGCAATGGGTATTTGACTAAAATCTAAAGGTTTTGCTTTAGAAAATGTTTGCAACGGATAAAAAACACCTTTACGGTTCTTGCTATCCAATACATTAAGTTCCATACTGCCCGAAGTGTGAACAACTAGTTTGTTCTTGAATGGTATTTGACTTGAAACAGTAGCAATAGCATTGTCTGAAACGGCAATGATGTATAAATCGACTTCTTTCAATTGGCTGTATTCAGTAACGATACCATGCGAACCAAGTAGATGAGTGAGTTGTTTTGGTTTTCGTGCTAGTACTTGAACAAGCTGAATATCTTTGGCTTTTTGAAAAGCTAAGATCAAATGTTGGGCTACATTACCCGCACCAATAACGGCTACTGTTATCATTTAGCAAAAGTACTAAAAATAGCAGGTATTTAAAAAGAATTTTAGGGAATGAAAATCTAACTTTATGTTCTTTTTTATTTCACTAAAAAAAAATCTTTACAATATTCTCTCAATTTATCTTCAAGGTTTTTGTCATTTTTAAGATTTTTAGAAATATCATTCCATTAAAATAGATTTTAGTTTTTTATTTTTTAGAGGAATAATTGTCAAATTAATATTTTTTATAGATGAATAGTCTTTTTTCCATCATTTTAAATGTATTGTGTTAATTTTTAAATTTAGAAAATAGGCTACTATCAAAATGTTTATATTCGTAACATCATAATCTATCACTAATGCGTTTACTAGTTTTTTTATTACTCTCAACTTTTTCTTTTGCACAACAGATTCAAAAAGTGGACTTTAAAACCGCAAAAGGAAACATTGTCATTAATCCCAAAGAGAAAAAAGTTTTTGGTTCGGTGCGTTATGTTTTTACCGTAAAAGAGACTATCGACACGATTAAGATTGATGCCGTAAAAATGAATTTTACTTCGGTGAAGATTAACAAAAAAGAGGTCAAATTTACCAATTCGGGCAAAACGCTAAACCTGTTTGAAGGTTTTAAAAAAGGAAAGAACACGGTGACTTTTGACTATGAAGCGTTCCCCAAACAAACGATGTATTTTACAGGTGTAGAAGACAACATGCAGATTTGGACGCAAGGTCAAGGAAAATATACCAGTCATTGGTTTCCGAGTTTTGACGATGTGAATGAGAAAGTAATTTTTGATATGAATGTTACTTTTGATAAAAAATATAATGTGATCGCCAATGGTTTTTTGAAAACGACTTACACTTCTGGAGATTCAAAAAAGTGGTATTATGAAATGAAAAAACCAATGAGTTCCTATTTATTGGCATTGGCTGTTGGTGATTTTAGAAATAAAGTTATTGCTTCTAAATCTAGAACGCCGTTGCAGTTTTTTATTCAGCCCAAAGACACTGCGAAGTTTGAACCAACATATCGCTATTCGAAACAAATCTTTGATTATTTTGAAAAGGAAATAGGAGTGAAGTATCCCTGGAAAATCTACAAGCAAATTCCGGTGGAAGATTTTCTTTATGCTGGAATGGAAAATACTACGGCAACTATTTTTGCACAAGACTTTGTGATTGACAGCATTGGGTTTAACGACAGAAATTACGTAAATGTTAATGCACACGAATTGGCGCATCAGTGGTTTGGCGATTTAGTTACTGCCAAATCGGGCAAACATCATTGGTTGCAAGAAGGTTTTGCGACCTATTATGCCTTGCTTGCCGAACGGGAAGTTTTTGGCGAAGATTACTTTTATCACCAATTGTATCGTTCGTCTTTACAGCTTAGAAATGCTGCCAAAACCGATACCATTCCGGTGATGAATGAAAAAGCGAGTTCGTTGTCGTTTTATCAAAAAGGTGCTTGGGCTTTGCATTATTTGAGAGAATCAATAGGAGCAAAGGCTTTTCAAAAAGCGGTGAAGTGTTATTTGAATAAATATAAATTTAAAAATGTTGAAACCGATTATTTTTTGGCTGAAATAAAAAAAGTAGCACCAACATTTGACACTGCTAATTTTAAGAAAACGTGGTTAGAAGATTATCGTTTTCAAATGGATGTTGCGAATGGTTTACTTAGAAAAAATCAATTTATAACAACACTTTTTGAAACCCAACAATTGCGAAAAAAAACATTTGCTGAAAATAAATCACAGTTTATAGAAATCCTTCAATCAGATGTTTATTATCCTGTTAAAACGGAAATCTTATATCAAATAAGAGAAATTTCCTTTGAAGATAAAGCACCACTTTTGCGATTGGCATTGCAAACCAATGATATAAAAGTTCGACAAGCTGTAGCCGAGTTTACGAATGATATTCCTGCAGAATTTAAAACTGAATATGAAACATTGCTTAGCGATGATTCTTATGAAACCAAAGAAATAGCGTTTATGAATTTGTGGAAAAATTTTCCAGAAAATAGAGCTATTTATTTGGAAAAAGCAAAAGATTGGGTTGGTGGAAACGATAAAAGTTTACGCATTTTATATATAACCTTTGCTCTTGAAAGTGACGATTTGAGTTATGAAGATCAAACTGTTTATTTTGAAGAATTACTAAATTATACTTCGGCAAACTACGAAAGTAGCGTGCGTCAAAATGCGTTTGTTTCTTTGTTTTCAATGAATGTTGATGTTGAAATTCTATTAAAAAATTTAGTAAATGCTACAACTCATCACAAGTGGCAGTTTACTAAATATGCAAGAGATAAAATTAGGAATCTAATCTCAAATGAAAAGTACAGAAAAGAGTTTGAAAGTATTTTAGTAACTTTGAATGAAGCTGAAAAAAATAAATTACAGAATCTTTTAAACGAAAAACCATGAGAGCATTAGTAATTTCAGGCGGTGGAAGCAAAGGTGCCTTTGCTGGTGGTGTTGCTCAATATTTATTACAAGAAAACGGCAATAAATATGATATTTTGATTGGAAGTTCTACTGGTAGTTTACTCATTCCACATTTAGCTTTGGGAAAAGTGGAGAAAATTTACAATATTTATTCTAACGTAGATATGCGACGGATATTCAATTTGTCGCCTTTTATTGTAAAGAATAAAAATACGGATAAAGAAATAGTTACAATTAATCATTTAAACGTAATAAAACAATTTTTTAATAAAAAGAGAACTTTTGGCGAAAGCACAAATCTTTTAGACTATATTAAAGAAAGCTTTACGGTTGAAGAATTTAAAGCACTACAACAAGCAGCATGCGATGTAATTGTAACAGTCACTAATTTTTCAAAAAATGAAGTAGAATACAAATCAATTGATGATTTTGAATACGATGATTTTTGCGAGTGGATTTGGATATCTTGCAATTATGTACCTTTTATGAGTTTGGCTACCAAAAATGGTTTTGATTATGGCGATGGCGGATTTTCGAGTTTGGTTCCCATACGAGAAGCCATTCTTAGAGGTGCAAAAGAAATTGATGTTATTATTTTGGAAACAGAAGTACAGGTAAAGCCCAAAAGTATCAGCAGAAATCCATTTACATTAATGATAGATTTGTTTCAAATACTACTAACGCAAGTAGAGAAACAAAATATTACTATTGGAAAATTGGCTGCCAAAAATAAAAGTGTAAAACTCAATCTTTATTATACGCCAACACAACTAACGGATAACGCACTTATTTTTAATAAAGAAAAAATGAAAGCCTGGTGGCAGCAAGGATATGACTATGCCAAAAACAAGAGTGAAATAATGAGTGATAATGTGCAGTAACATAACCCACGAATGTAATCTCTATTACTAATTTTGTTTGACTACGCGAACGATTTCGCACTTTTACTTTGTATTAGATAAAAAACATTAAATTTATTCCTTCATGATTTTGTCTGATATAATAGTTCCGTTATTTAAATAAATTTTTAGTGTATATATACCTTTTGAAAAGTTTTGGAAGACTATTTTCTCGTCTTTAAAATCATTTTTTAAAATTAGTCTTTTCCCATTTAGATCATATACTTCAACCTTTTGAATGTTTTTATAATTTGATAATTTTAAATAATCTTTTGTTGGATTGGGATAAATAGTTACGTTATTTTCATTTGAAAAATCAATGGTACTTAAATTATCCGGACTAAGTTTTACTACCCAAAAATCGCGATCACCATATTGTACTGTGACATCTCCACTGTAAGAACCTGTGGTACCAGCAACGATATAACCACCATCAGTAGTTTGCTGAATACTTCGTCCCCAATCTGTTCCAGATCCACCTAACGTTTTTTGCCACAGGACAGTTCCAAGATTGTCCAACTTTACTACCCAATAATCAGCATCGCCATGATTACCCGTAACCATTCCATTAGACGAATTGACATAGCCACAAGTAATAAAACCGCCATCAGAAGTTTGATGAACACTTTTTCCATAATCATAAGTTGAACCGCCTAATGCTTTTTGCCATTCTAACTCTCCCAAACTGTTTAATTTTAGTATCCAATAATCATCACTTCCGTTATTATTAGTTACATTAGTGTTACTTGAATCGCTTGATCCGGCAACGACATAACCACCATCAGTTGTTTGCTCAATGTATTCTGCCATATCAATTGAAGTACCACCATAATATTTTTGCCATTGTGTAACGCCAGAACTGTTAAGCTTTACTATGTGATAATCGGTATTACCTAAAGGACCATAAGTGTAGCCAGCAGCAACATAACCACCATCAGTAGTTTGTTGAATACAATTCATATAATTGCCAATTCCTTTTTGCCATTGAATTGTACCTGTACTGTTTAATTTTACAATCCAACCACCTGTTGGCGTAGTAACGGCGCCATTTGTAGAAAAGGTATAGCCACATAAAATATACCCACCATCAGTAGTTTGCTGAATACTAAAACCTTCTTCTTCACTCGAACCACCTAATGGTTTTTGCCATTCTATAACTCCTGTACTACTTAATTTTACTACCCAAACATCACTACCGCCATAATGGCCTATTACATCATAATTATTAGAACTTGTTACTCCAACTACTATATAACCACCATCGGCAGTAAGTTGAACAGAGTTAGCTCTATCATATCCAGAACCGCCTAAGTTTTTTTGCCATTCAAGCCCACCAGTAGCATTCATTTTTACTACCCAACAATCATAACTACCATAGCTATTTGTAATCATACCACCAACAGGAGAAACCGTTTCGCCCACAATTATGTAACCACCATCAGTAGTTTGTCTTATACAATGTTCATACTCTTGATTTGTGCCACCAAATGATTTTTGCCATTCAATGGATGGAACTTGAGCAAAGCTAATTGCCGATAAAAAAAAGAGTACTGAATCAAAGGTTATTGTTTTCATTAGGATGTAGTTAAATTTTTATTTGTTAAAAGTATTCTTTTTTTAAATAAGTTGAACAATCCTTTACAAGTCTTTTGTTTTTCATCATAGAATGCGCAGTCGGGACAAAAGCGAGTTAATGAGTGATAATGTGTAGTGATTATCACTTTTTGTTTGTAAACCTGACAGGTTTGTTTGTTGACCACACGAAAGGATTCGTGCGGTATCTGGGGATTTGTAGCTAAAAAACCAACCATCCAACTGCAACTAATGCAACTAAAAGTTAGAAAAACGGCTGGCTTACTCAAAACCTATTTTCACGAAATCAAAAGCGGGTTTTTAAGCCATTCTATTTTTGCAAATTTCTATGTAAAACTTAAAAACAACCTTCTTTAAATCGCTTTTAAAAAGGTTGTTTTTTTAATTCTTGTCAAATCTTATTTTTTTGGTAGTGGTTGCGCAACAGCTACTGGTGTTAGCAGAAGTAACTATTTTATTCTGCTATAGCTTTTTTAGTAGAAATTAAAATATCATTTTGAAATAATTTAATAATGTAAATACCACTTGATAGATTTTCTCTATTTAATACTATTTTATTACCATCAATATTTTTTATTTCTTTCACGACTTGTCCAAGATAATTATAAATAACAATATGAGCTTTTTCAAGAAGTACAGAAGAACTAATATGTAATTCCGTTTTAAACGGATTTGGAGATAATACGATATTATTTTCAGAGAAAATTTGTGTATTAGTTCCTAATGTTAGATGGCAATCTTCTAAAGTTCCACTATTGACAAGCCCTCTATTGTATATCATATTGCCATTTTGGTAACTACAAACCATACTATAACCAACCTGCCCAAAATATGAAGAAAGAAAAGGGTTTCCTATTCCGCCAACTCCTTCTATAAAGGGGCTTGGATTATTTAAAGGAACACCACTACTATTATAATATTGAAATTTTCGTCTTGTCCCCCCATTTACATTAATAGTGGTAATATGTATAGTGCCATTGGAATTAACGTCACCATCACTTAACGAGAAATCAAGTGACAATAGTTCGCCGATACTAGGCCAATATCTATATACTTTTTTAGCTAATGTGTCTTCTCTTACATACCATCCGTTATAATTTTTATAAACTTGACCAGCAATTGTTATGTCACCCAAATAAGTATATGTGGTGTAAGATCCATAGGGCCCAGCTGATTCGTAAACTGTCCATTGTGCATCATTTGTAAGCATTGGTATGTAATTTTGTGAGTAGCTATTCCAAATAGATAAGAGACTAAATAATGTTATTAAATATTTTACTTTTTTCATAATTTTTTTTAGGATATTAATTAAGTTATTGAATTCTCCCCATTCTGTGATATTATTTCTGCTAACGTCAGACTGTGAAAATACTTTCTCTTCACAGTAAACAAATATACTAAAAATAGTTGTACGAAAAAACAGTTTTTTGTAATATTAACCATGCAACACATCACTGGAATTTCACGCAATCAAATGAGGTTGTCTAGTTTAGAAAAAACCAGGAAAGGATTCGTGCGGTAGCGGGGTTGCTAAAAAACCAACTATCCAACTGCAACTAATGCAACTAAAAGTTAGAAAAACGGCTGGCTTACTCAAAACCTATTTTCACGAAATCAAAAGCGGGTTTTTAAGCCATTCTATTTTTGCAAATTTCTATGTAAAACTTAAAAACAACCTTCTTTAAATCGCTTTTAAAAAGGTTGTTTTTTTAATTCTTGTCAAATCTTATTTTTTTGGTAGTGGTTGCGCAACAGCTACCGCTGTGCTTGTTGCACAACTCCTCAAATATACCAAAAAAAAGTTGCATAAAAACTATCGTTTTTGTATTTTTAATCATG
>Ga0102832_1000569_pt1 | contig 51915 bp, 23 predicted proteins | sample EBPBio282013_DNA_FD_88942 | JGI IMG/M metagenome (GOLD analysis project Ga0102832, IMG submission 88942) | Wastewater treatment Type I Accumulibacter community from EBPR Bioreactor in Madison, WI, USA - Reactor 2_5/28/2013_ DNA (Illumina Assembly) | ecosystem: Engineered > Bioreactor > EBPR >...
GCCGACTGTCACCAACCTGATGGCCGAGTACAGCTAGGGCTGGCTCTCGATCGCGAGGGGCAGGCGACGCTCGAGGTAGGTGAGCACCGGGGTCGTGCCGGCATTGAGCCGGACGGTGGCGAGGTTGTCGCCGCGGGTGAGGCCGCGGTTGACCAGGACGATCGGCAGGCCGAGCCGGGCGGCGTGGCGGACGAACCGCAGCCCCGACATCACCGCCAGCGACGTGCCGGCGACCAGCAGCGCGCCCGCGTCCTCGACCAGCTCGAACCCGGCGCGCACGCGCGCGGGCGGCACGGACTCGCCGAAGAACACGATGTCGGGCTTGAGGATCCCGCCGCACGCCGGGCAGTCGGCCACGCGGAAGCCCGCGGTCGAGGCGAGCACGACGTCGGCGTCCGGGGCCACCTCGATGTCGCCGAGCTCGTGGACGCTCTCCAGGAACCCCGGGTTCAGCTCCTGGAGGCGGGCGTCGAGCTCGCCCCGGCTGCACGTCCAGCCGCAGGAGAGGCACCGCACCAGCTGGTAGTGGCCGTGCAGGTCGACCACGTGCCGCGACCCGGCGCGCTGGTGCAGCCGGTCGACGTTCTGCGTGATCACGCCTGTCACCACCCCGGTGCGCTCGAGTCGGGCCAGGGCGAAGTGGCCGTCGTTGGGCTCGGTGGCGTGCATGTGGTGCCAGCCGAGGTGGTTCCGCGCCCAGTAGTGCCGCCGGAAGTCGGCGCTGGACACGAACTGGTCGTAGGTCATCGGGTTCCGCGGACGCGCGTCCGGGCCCCGGTAGTCCGGAAGGCCCGAGTCGGTGGAGAAGCCGGCCCCGGTGAGCACCGCGACCCGTCGCCCGGCGAGCGCATCGACGGCGGCGTCCAGGTCGGCCTGCCCGGCCGGCGGACGGGTGTCGGGTTCTCCGGGCATCCAGCCGATGCCACCTCGGGGGACGCTCAGGGCTCGGTGACCTCCGCCGCCGCGCGGCGGCGGTGCAGCCAGGCCTCGATCACCATCGGCACGACCGAGACCAGGACGATCACCACGAGGACGGCGTCGATGTTGGCCTTGATGAACTCGATCCGCCCGAGGAAGAAGCCGAGCAGCGTCACACCCGCGGCCCAGATGACCGCCCCGATGCCCGTCCAGGTGATGAAGGTGCGGAAGCTCATGCCCGCCGCCCCCGCGACCATGGTCACGAAGGTCCGCACGAACGGGACGAAGCGTCCCAGGACGAGGGCCTTGGAGCCGTACCGCTCGAAGAACAGGTGCGTCTGCGTCAGGTGCCTGGCGGAGAAGATCCTGCCGATCACCCCCGGCCTCGGCTTGAACAGCCAGGGCGAGATCGTCTTGCCGACCCAGTAGCCCACGACGTTGCCCAGGACGGCGGCGGTCACCAGCACCAGGATCGAGATGGCGAGCACGGCCGGCTTGTCGAGGTTGCCGAAGTGGATGATCTCGGCGTCGTTGGCGATGAACATGCCCACCGCGAACAGGAGGGAGTCGCCGGGGAGGACCGGGAAGATGGCGCACTCGATGAAGACGATGAACGCCGCACCCCACAGCGCCCAGTTGCCCAGGGAGGTCAGCAGGTACTCGGGATCCAACCAGTCGGGCAGCAGCAGCGGCACGAGGGTCAGCGGGAGCAAGGGGTTCACGATCACTCAGAGTACCGTGGCCGCCATGACGGGCCTGAGCGAGGACGAGCTGGCAGCGGTGAGCAGCCCGGGCGTCGGGCCCCATCCCCTGCCCTGGCCGGACGACCCCCGGCTGGACCCGGAGCTGCTCGCAGAAGGCGACCGGCGCAATGTCGTGGACGCCTACCGCTACCTCAGCGTCGAGGCGATCGTGGCCGACCTGGACACCCGCAGGGCACCGCTCCACGTGGCCATCCAGAACTGGGAACACGACTTCAACATCGGCTCGATCGTGCGCACGGCCAACGCCTTCAACGTGGCCGGCGTGCACATCATCGGACGGCGTCGCTGGAACCGTCGGGGGGCCATGGTCACCGACCGCTACCTGCACGTGCACCACCACCGTGACGAGGCCTCCCTGCTCGACTGGCTCGCCGCGCACGGCGTGACGCCGGTCGGGGTCGACAACATCCCCGGCTCCGTCCCGCTCGAGGGGACGGCGCTGCCCCGCGACTGCTGCCTCGTCTTCGGCTCCGAGGGCCCCGGCCTCACTCCCGAGCTCGCGGCCGGCTGCGCGCGCGTGGTCGCGATCACCCAGTACGGGTCCACCCGCTCCCTGAACGCCGGTGCCGCCGCGGCGATCGCGATGTACCACTGGTCGCTGCAGTGGCCGACCGCCCCCGGGACGGGGCGGCCGGACGCCTAAGCTGGTCCCGATGAGCGACGAGTACGGCGTCTACTACCGCGCGGGCGTGGCCGAGCGCGAGATGGCCCGCGCCCGCAGCCTGCTGCTGTGGCGCATCGGCTCGCTGGGCCTGAGCGTCGCGATCACCGCCGGCGTGTGGTGGGCCTGGCCCGGCGAGTTCGGGCAGTGGGCGCCCTGGATCCTGGGGACGTCGCTGGCGATCGGCCTGGTGACGGTCGTGGTGGGCGTGGTCCGGCTCGTCCGGGTGCGCGCGGATGCCGAGGCCGCCCGCTCCGGCCTGGCGATCGGGCTCAACCGGGACGGCATGCTGGTCGGCCAGCACTGGCTGCCGTGGCCCGAGGTGGGTGCGGTCGTGCTCCGTCCGGGCGCCCTCGGTGCCTCCACGGCCCTGGTCGCCACCGGCCGCGACAGCGCCACGGTCCGGGTGCCGCTCGACTACACCGACACGATGCCGGCCACCCTCGACACCGCCGTCCGCGTGCTCTCCTCCGGCCGGGCCTGGCTCGACCTGTCCCGGCTCGACTGACGCCGGGGCGGCCGTCCGTGCCGTCCAATCTCCAGCCCGGTTCGGCAGGGCGAGCCGACATTTGAGAGACTGGGACCGTTCTGCCTGGCGGCCGCGATGTCGCGGGCGCAGTCACTGAGAGAGGCCAATCGCATGCCCATTGCAAGTCCGGAGAAGTACGCCGAGATGCTCGATGCCGCCAAGGCGGGCAAGTACGCCTACCCGGCGATCAACATCACCTCGTCCCAGACGCTCAACGCCGCGCTGGCCGGCTTCGCCGAGGCCGGGTCCGACGGCATCATCCAGGTCAGCATCGGTGGCGCCGAGTACGCCTCCGGCCCGACGATCAAGGACCGGGTCGCCGGTGCGGTCGCGCTCGCCGAGTACGCCCACGTCGTCGCCAAGAACTACCCGATCAACGTGGTCGTGCACACCGACCACGCCCAGGTCGACAAGATCGAGACCTGGGTCAAGCCGCTGATCGCGATCTCGCAGGAGCGCGTCGACCGCGGCCTCGAGCCCCTCTTCCAGTCGCACATGTGGGACGGCTCCGCGGTGCCGATGGAGCAGAACCTGGCCCTGGCCGACGAGCTGCTCGCCCTCACCAGCAAGGCCCGTCAGATCCTCGAGATCGAGGTCGGCGTCGTCGGTGGCGAGGAGGACGGCGTCAAGGCCGAGATCAACGAGAAGCTCTACACCACGGTCGAGGACGGCCTGCGCGCCATCGAGGTGCTCGGCCTGGGCGAGAAGGGCCGGTACATGACCGCCCTGACCTTCGGCAACGTGCACGGCGTGTACAAGCCGGGCGCGGTCAAGCTGCGTCCCGAGGTGCTCAAGGAGATCCAGGACGCCGTCGGCGCGAAGTACGGCAAGGAGAAGCCGTTCGACCTGGTCTTCCACGGTGGCTCCGGCTCCACCCCGCAGGAGATCTCGGACGCCGTCGACTACGGCGTGGTGAAGATGAACATCGACACCGACACCCAGTACGCCTTCACCCGTCCTGTCGTCGACTGGATGCTGAAGAACTACGAGGGCGTCCTCAAGATCGACGGCGAGGTCGGCAACAAGAAGCAGTACGACCCCCGCGCGTGGGGCAAGGCCGCAGAGGCCGGGCTGTCCGCCCGCGTCGTCGAGGCCTGCACCTACCTGCGCAGCGTCGGCAAGACCATCGGCTGAGACCGGCCGACGACCGACGGCCCGGGACGCTCGTCCCGGGCCGTCGGCGCGTCTCAGGCCTCGGGAACGCCCGTCCTGAGGGCCGGGACGCCGGGCTGCCGCCCGTTCCCCTGCCCGCCTGCGCACGTGTGCGGACATTCCCTGATCTCCGTAGCCAGTGGCCGTTATCATCGGCGCATGTTTCCCCGCGGCGAGCGCCGAACCGGCGTGCTCGCCGAGTGGAATGACGAGCGTGGCTTCGGTTTCGTCGAGGCCGGTGGTCGTCGCACCTTCGTGCACATCTCCGCCTTCGACGCCGCCGCCGGACGGCCGCAGTCCGGCGACTTCGTCGAGTTCGCGATGGGGGCGGACGCCGACGGGCGTCCCTGCGCCGTCGCGGCCACCCGCGTCTACCCGCTGCAGAGCGCGCCGGCCCCCGTCCGGCACCGGCCGTCGAGCCACCGCCGGGGCGACATCGAGTGGGTGGCGATCGGGATCGTCGTCGCCTTCGCCGCCTACGTCGCGCTGGCGATCCACGCCCTCGGCGTCACGCCGTGGGTCGCGGTCTTCTACTCCGCGATCAGCCTGGTGACCTTCGCGGTCTACGTCGCGGACAAGCGCGCAGCGCTGCACGGCGAGTGGCGCACCAGCGAGCGCACGCTGCAGCTGGCGTCACTGGCGGGCGGCTGGCCCGGGGCGGTGCTCGCCCAGCAGTTCGTCCGCCACAAGAACCGCAAGCCGAGCTTCCAGCTCACCTTCTGGTTCGCCGCGTCGGCGAACGTCGTGGTCTTCGTCGTGGTGACGATGGGCTGGCCCCGCCTGCTCGGCTGAGCCGAACCGCTAAGGTGTGGACGCAAGAGCCCGCTCGGCATTGCCGCGGGCTTTCCTGACGAAAAGGGGCAGGCCATGCCGGGAATCGTGGTCGTCGGCGCGCAATGGGGCGACGAGGGCAAGGGCAAGGCCACCGACCAGCTCGGTGACCGCGTCGACTACACCGTCCGTTACTCCGGCGGGAACAACGCCGGGCACACCCTGGTGGTGAACGGCGAGAAGTACGCGCTGCACCTGCTCCCCTCCGGCATCCTCAGCCCGACCAGCACCCCCGTGATCGCCAACGGCGTCGTCGTCGACCTCGACGTGCTGTTCGAGGAGATGGACGGGCTGAACGCGCGCGGGGTGGACACCTCGAAGCTGCTCATCTCCGCCAACGCGCACATCATCGCGCCCTACCACAAGGTGCTCGACAAGGTCACCGAGCGGTTCCTCGGCAACCGCCGCATCGGCACCACCGGCCGTGGCATCGGCCCGGCCTACTCGGACAAGATCAACCGCCTCGGCATCCGCATGCAGGACCTCTTCGACGCGTCGATCCTGTGCCAGAAGGTGGAGGCCGCGCTGGAGCAGAAGAACCACCTGCTGGTGAAGGTGTACAACCGTCGCGCGATCGACCCCGCAGAGGTCGCCGAGGAGCTGCTGGCGCACGCGGAGCGCGTCCGCCCGATGGTGACCGACGTCGTCCGCGTCCTGAACGACGCCCTCGACGCCGGCAAGGTGGTGCTGTTCGAGGGCGCCCAGGCCCACCACCTGGACGTCGACCACGGCACCTACCCCTACGTCACCTCTTCGAACCCGATCGCCGCGGGCGCGTGCACCGGCGCGGGCGTCGGCCCCACCCGGATCGACCGCACGATCGGGATCATGAAGGCCTACACCACCCGCGTCGGCGAGGGCCCGTTCCCCACCGAGCTGCTGGACGCGGACGGCGAGAAGCTGCGGACCGACGGTGCCGAGTTCGGCACCACCACCGGACGCAACCGCCGCTGCGGCTGGTTCGACGCGCTGGTGGTCGAGGCAGCGGTGACCGCGAACGCGTTCACCGACATGTTCCTGACCAAGCTCGACATCCTCACCGGGTGGGAGAAGATCCCCGTCTGCGTGGCCTACGAGGTGAACGGCGAGCGCACCACGACGCTGCCGATGACCCAGACCGACTTCCACCACGCCGTGCCGGTCTACGAGTACCTGGACGGCTGGAGCGAGGACATCTCCGGCTGCCGGAGTTTCGAGGAGTTCCCGGCCAACACCCAGGCCTACGTCCGCCGGCTCGAGGAGCTCGTGCGCTGCCGGATCTCCGGCATCGGCGTCGGCCCCTCGCGCGAGCAGGTGGTCATGCTGCACGACCTCCTCTGAGGGCGTGGCGGCGTCCGCCGCCGCCGGCGCGACCGGGGACGGACGCCCCGTCCTGCCCCCGGCACCCCCTCGATAGGATCACGCCGTGACTCAGACGGTGTTGGTGGTCGGATCCGGTGGACGCGAGCACGCCCTGGCGTGGGCGCTGGCGCGCGACCCGCAGGTGCGCGTCCACATCGCGCCCGGCAACCCGGGGACCGCTGCGGTCGGCACCAACCACCCGGTCGACGCGCTGGACGGCGAGGCCGTGGCGGCCCTGGCCGTGGCGCTGGGCGCCGACCTCGTCGTGGTCGGGCCGGAGGCGCCGCTGGTGGCCGGGGTGGCCGACGACGTCCGGGCGAAGGGCATCCCGGTGTTCGGGCCGTCCGCCGCCGCCGCCCGGCTGGAGGGCAGCAAGGCCTTCGCCAAGGAGATCATGGAGGCGACCGGTGTCCCGACCGCGGACGCACGGCTGTGCCTCGACATGGGTGAGGTCGTGGCGGCGCTCGACGAGTTCGGCCCGCCGTACGTGGTCAAGGACGACGGGCTGGCCGCGGGCAAGGGCGTCATCGTCACCACCGACCGGGACGCGGCCATCCGCCACGCCGCCGGGTGCCGCGCGGTGATCGTCGAGGAGTACCTCGACGGGCCGGAGGTGAGCCTCTTCGCGCTCAGCGACGGCACCCACGTGCTGCCGTTCGAGCCGGCCCAGGACTTCAAGCGGGTGGGCGACGGCGACGCCGGTCCCAACACCGGCGGCATGGGCGCCTACACCCCGTTGCCGTGGGCGCCGCCCGGGCTGACCGACGAGGTGGTGCGGACGGTGATCCAGCCGACCGTCGACGAGCTGCGTCGCCGCGGCACCCCGTTCGTCGGCCTCGTGTACGCCGGGCTGGCCCTCACCTCCCGCGGCCTGCGGGTCGTCGAGTTCAACTGCCGCTTCGGCGACCCGGAGACGCAGCCGCTGCTCACCCGCCTCGAGACGCCGCTGTTCGAGGTGCTGCACGCCGCCGCCACCGGCGGTCTCGGCGGGCACGCCCCGCTGGCGTGGGGCAGCGGCGCAGCGGTCGGCGTCGTCGTCGCCGCGCACGGCTACCCCGACTCGCCGCGCAGGGGTGACCCGATCACCGGCGCCGACCAGGACGGGGTCTTCCACGCCGGCACAGCCCTGGACGCGGACGGGCGCCTGGTGAGCGCCGGCGGTCGCGTCCTCACCGTTGTCGGCACCGGCGACACCCTCGCTGCCGCCCGGGACGCCGCGTACGCCACCGTCGCCCGGATCGGGCTCCCCGGCGGGTTCTCCCGCTCCGACATCGCCCTCCAGGCCGCCAACGCAGAGGTGAACGCATGATTCCCGACGTCCTCGCCACCCGGTACGCCTCGGCGGCGATGCGGGAGATCTGGTCGCCCGAGGCCAAGATCGTGGCCGAGCGCAGGCTGTGGCTGGCGGTGCTGCGCGCCCAGGCCGACCTCGGCGTGGACTTCGGCGGCGACGACGCGGACGCGGTGATCGCCGACTACTCCCGGGTGCTCGACCAGGTCGACCTGGCCTCCATCGACGCCCGCGAGCGGGTCACCCGGCACGACGTGAAGGCCCGCATCGAGGAGTTCAACGCCCTCGCCGGCCACGAGCACGTGCACAAGGGCATGACCAGCCGCGACCTCACCGAGAACATCGAGCAGCGCCAGCTGCTGTCGTCGCTGGAGCTGGTGCGTGAGCGCATTGTCACCGTCCTGGTGAACCTCGCGCGCCTCGCCGTGCAGTACCGCGACCTGCCGATGGCCGGGCGCTCGCACAACGTCGCGGCCCAGACGACCACCCTCGGCAAGCGGTTCGCCTCCGCCGCAGACGAGCTGCTCGTGGCCTTCGACCGGGTCGACGAGCTCATTCGCCGCTACCCCGCGCGCGGGATCAAGGGCCCGATGGGCACGGCGCAGGACATGCTCGACCTGCTCGGCGGGGACGCGGACCGGCTGCGCCAGCTGGAGGAGCGGGTCGCCGACCACCTCGGCTTCGGCGGCGTGTTCACCGCGACCGGCCAGGTGTACCCGCGCTCGCTCGACTACGACGCGCTCACCGCCCTCGTCCAGGTGGCGGCGGCGCCGTCGAGCCTCGCGACCACGATCCGGCTGATGGCCGGCCAGGAGCTGGTGACCGAGGGCTTCGCCGAAGGGCAGGTCGGCTCGTCTGCGATGCCGCACAAGATGAACACCCGCTCCTGCGAACGGGTGAACGGCCTCATGGTGGTGCTGCGCGGCTACGCGTCCATGGCCTCTGAGCTGGCCGGCAACCAGTGGAACGAGGGCGACGTCTCCTGCTCGGTGGTGCGCCGGGTCGCCCTGCCGGACGCGTGCTACGCGCTCGACGGACTGTTCGAGACGTTCCTCACCGTGCTCGCCGAGTTCGGCGCCTTCCCGGCCGTGGTCGAGGCCGAGCTCCAGCGCTACCTCCCGTTCCTGACCACCACGAAGGTGCTGATGGCCGCCGTCCGGGCGGGAGTCGGACGCGAGGCCGCGCACGAGGCGATCAAGGAGCACGCCGTCGCCGTGGCCCTGGCGATGCGGGCGGGCGCGGCCACCAACGACCTCTACGACCGGCTCGCCGCAGACCCGCGCCTCGGGCTGAGCCGCGAGCAGCTCGCCGCGGTCGTCGTCGACCCGCTGGAGCTCACCGGCTCGGCGCGCGACCAGGTGGACGCGATCGCCGCCCGGGTCGCCGAACTGGCCGAGCGCTTCCCCGCGGGCGCCGCGTACACGCCAGGCTCGGTGCTGTAGCCGCCGGTCGCCCCTGACCAACCGTCGGTCGGCACCGGGTCGCGCGAATCCGCCTCCGGCAGGGCTGGGCCTGGCTAGGTTGGGGTCAACCTTCTCCCGCTGGAGGCAACGGTGCCGCCCACTGCCCGGTACGTCGCCGGCTCGATCGCGCTCGGCTACCTCGGCGTCCCCGTGCTCGTCGCCGTCCCGTCCGCGTTCCTCACCGCCTCCATCGAGTCGACGGCCTGGCAGCTGGCCGCCGCCGCCATGGTCGGCATGGTCGTCGCCTTCGGGCTGGGAGCGCTGCGCGGTCGCAGCCCCCGCCGCCCCGGGCGCTGGGTGCCCGCCCTGCTGCCGGTGGTGGCTTCGCCGGCCGCCCTGCTGCTGCTCTGGGTGGTGGCCTACGGCGTCACGGGCACGCTGGCGGCGACCGTCGACGTGTTCTTCGTGCCCGCCCTCGCCTACCTGCCGCTGGTGCTCAGCATCCTGTTCGGGGGCGCCCCGCTCGTCATCCCCGTGACGCTCGTCGCGGTGCTCGCCGGGACGGTCGCAGGGTTCCTGGTGGGTGCCCGGGGGGAACCGCGTCCGACCGGTCGCCAGTCGCTTGCCGTGATCCTGGTGGCCTGCCTTGCGCTGGTGGCGACGGCGAGCGCGCAGGTCGGGCAGCAGGTGGCCACCGCGATCCTGCTCACGGGTGAGGCCTCCATGTCCGACGAGGTCAACCTGTGGCAGTACCAGCCGTTCGTCACCGGGAACCGGCTCGCGGTACCGGACCGGCCGCCGAGCCTGAGAATCAGCGCTGATTACCCCAGGCTGGACGGTGCGACAGCCCTCTACCCGCTCTACGCCGCGATCGGCCAGGCCACCTACCAGTTGCCGGACGCCGCCGCGCACGAGAACGACAGGATCGACTTCGCCGACCGGTACCTCGCCTGCTCCACGACGTCGGTCGCTTACGACCGCCTGATCGGCGGCGAGGTGGACGCGATCTTCGTCGCCCAACCGTCGAAGGGCCAGCTCGCCAAGGCTGGTGAGGCGGGCGTCGAACTCTCGCTGACCCCGATCGGCAGGGAGGCGTTCGTCTTCTTCGTGAACCGCGACAACCCCGTCGAGAACCTCACTCTCGACCAGGTGCGCGACATCTACAGCCGGAGGATCACGAACTGGAAGCAGGTGGGCGGACGCGACGAGCCGATCGTCGCCTTCCAGCGTCCCGAGGACTCGGGCAGCCAGACCGCGATGCTGGCGATGGTGATGAAGGACCGCGCCATGGCCGACCCCCTCAAGGAGGAGGTCGCGACCGGCATGGGCGGGATCGTGAGCGAGGTCGCCGGGTACCGCAACCTCACCGGTGCGATCGGCTACTCGTTCCGCTGGTACGCCACCGTCATGAACGCCAACCCGGGCATCAGGCTCGTCGCGATCGACGGCGTGCCGCCCACGCTCGACTCCATCCGCGATGGCAGCTACCCGCTGACCGGAGGCATCAACATCGTCACGACCCGTCCGCCCGGCCCGCCGTTGCGCGCGCTCATCGACTGGACTCTCTCGGCCGAGGGACAGGCCCTGCTGGAGAAGACCGGCTACGTCGGGCGGTGACAGCGCGGGCCGCCGCCCTCATCTGGCGCGGACGGCGACGCCTCAGGACGGGTTCGCCTCCACCAGGGCGTAGCGCGGGGCGTGCGGGCGCAGCACGTGGTGCCAGCCGGTGAACACGCCGGCCAGGGGCGAGCCCGCGCCGGGCTCGAGGGCGCGTCGCGCGGACGGGCGGTCCGCAGTGGGGGCGGAAAGGACGAGGGGTGCCTCGGTAGTGACCATCGGACGACTCCGTTACTGGGGGGGTGAGTACGGCGGATTCGGGAATCCGGTGAGGAATTCCCCGGGGGTGTTCGATCCGTTATCGGTTCGTCGGGCATAACTGTGACACAACGCGGCAGGGCGCGAGGAGAATTCCGGTGAACATTCCTCGCACCCGGTGACCGGCGTGTGAATCGATTCTCCGCGGGGCGGCGATCCTCACCGGTGGTGAGTTTCCCCGGTGGTCTGCTCAGTCCACCCAGACCCTCGCGTTGCGGAACATCCGCATCCAGGGGCTGGCGCCCTCCGGGCCGTCCGGCGCCCAGGAGAGCTGGGCGTTGCGGGCCACCCGTTCGGGGTGGGGCATCATCGCGGTGAAGCGGCCGTCGGTCGTGGTCACGGCCGTCAACCCCTCCGGTGAGCCGTTCGGGTTGGTCGGGTAGGTCTCGGCGGGGTTGCCGAAGCCGTCCACGAACCGGGCCGCGCGCCGCACCGTCGCGAGGTCTCCCCGTGCCCCGAAGTCGGCCAGGCCCTCGCCGTGCGCGACGGCGATCGGGAGCCGGCTGCCGGCCATCCCGGTGAAGAACACCGACGGCGACTCCAGCACCTCCACCTGCGCCAGGCGGGCCTCGTACTGCTCGGACCGGTTCCGGGTGAACAGGGGCCAGGCCTCCGCCCCCGGGATCAGGTCGGCGAGGGAGGCGAACATCTGGCACCCGTTGCAGATGCCGAGGCCGAAGGTGTCGGTCCGGGCGAAGAAGGCGCCGAACGCCTCGGTCAGCCGCGGGTTGAACAGCACCGTCCGCGCCCAGCCCTCGCCGGCGCCGAGGGTGTCGCCGTAGGAGAAGCCGCCGGCGGCCACCAGGCCGGTCGCGTCCGCGAGGTCGAACCGGCCCGCCAGCAGGTCGGTCATGTGGACGTCGAAGGCGTCGAAACCGGCCATCGCGAACGCGTGCGCGGTCTCCACGTGGCTGTTCACGCCCTGCTCACGCAGGACGGCGACCTTCGGCCGGGCGCCGACCGACAGGTACGGCGCTGCGATGTCGTGGGCCGGGTCGAAGGTGGGCGCGACGATCAGGCCGGGCACGTCCGCTCCGAACGCCGCGTGCTCCTCGTCCGCGCACTCCGGGTTGTCACGCAGGGCACAGATGCGCCACGACACCTCGTCCCAGGCCTGCGCGAGGTCGCGCAGGTCCTCGTCGAGGAACGGCTCCCCGGCCACGCTCACCCGCACCCGCCGGTCCTGCGAGGTCTGGCCGACGAGGCGGGACAGGCCGCCCAGCCCGTGCCCGGACAGCACGGCGAAGACCCGGTCGACGGCGTCGTCGGCCACGCCGAGAACCACCCCGAGCTCCTCGCTGAACAGCGCGGCGACGCCCGGCACGTCCAGGTCGATGCCGGTCGCGCCCGCGAAGGCCAGCTCGCAGGCGGTGGCCCACAGGCCCCCGTCGGAGCGGTCGTGGTAGGCGGTGACGAGGCCCTCTGCCCGGAGCTGCCCCAGCGCTGCGGCCAACGCGACCAGCCGCGCCGGGTCGTCGAGGTCGGGCACCACGTCGCCGAACTGGCCGGTGACCTGGGCCAGCATGGAGCCGCCGAGCCGGTCGCGCCCGGCGCCGAGGTCGACCAGCACCAGGGAGGAGTCGGGCAGCAGCTGCGGCGTCCAGGTGCCCGCGACGCTGCGCAGCGACGCGAACGCCGACACCACCAGCGACACCGGCGAGGTGACCTGGCGGGGCCGGCCGGACTCGTCGGTCCAGCGGGTGCGCATCGACAGCGAGTCCTTGCCGACCGGGACGGAGATGCCCAGCGCCGGGCACAGCTCCATCGCCACGGCCCGCACCGTGTCGTAGAGGGCTGCGTCCTCGCCCTCCTCGCCGCAGGCGGCCATCCAGTTGGCCGACAGCTTCACCCCGGCCAGCTCCACCGGAGCGGCGAACAGGTTGGTGAGGGCCTCGCCCACGGCCATCCGCCCGGACGCCGGGGCGTCGACGGCCGCCAGCGGCATGCGCTCGCCCGAGGACATCGCCTGGCCGGCGAGCCCGGTGTGGTCGGACAGGGTCACGGCGACGTCGGCCACGGGCACCTGCCACGGCCCCACCATCTGGTCGCGGTGGTTGAGCCCGCCGACGGTGCGGTCGGCGATCGTCACGAGGAACCGCTTGGAGGCCACCGAGGGGTGGCGGAGAACCGCGTAGGCGGCGTCCCGCAGGTCGACGCCGTCCAGGTCGAGGGGCGGCGCACTGCGCGGGACACGGGTCGCGTCGCGGGTCATGCGCGGCGGCTTGCCGAGCAGCACCTCCATCGGCATGTCGATCGGCCGGTCGTCGCCCTCTGCGTCCTGCGGGCCGGGGGCGAGCACCAGCTGGCCGCCCTCACGGGCGACGCCCACGACCGCGTAGGGGCAGCGCTCCCGGTCGCACAACGCGGCGAACCGCTCCAGCGACCCCGGCGCGACGGCCAGGACGTAGCGCTCCTGGCTCTCGTTGCACCAGACCTCCTTCGGCGCCAGGCCCGACTCCTCCAGCGGCACGGCGGACAGGTCGAACCGGGCGCCGAGCCCGGCGCCGTCCACGAGTTCGGGGAACGCGTTGGACAGCCCGCCGGCGCCGACGTCATGGATCGACAGGATCGGGTTGTCGGCGCCCAGGCTCACGCAGTGGTTGATGACCTCCTGCGCGCGGCGCTGGATCTCGGGGTTGCCTCGCTGGACGGAGTCGAAGTCGAGCTCGGCGGCGTTCGCGCCGGAGGCCATCGAGGACGCGGCCCCGCCGCCCATGCCGATGCGCATGCCGGGCCCGCCGATCTGGATCAGCAGCGTGCCCGCCGGGTAGGTGATCTTCTCGGTCTGGGACGCGCTGATCGACCCCAGGCCCCCCGCGCTCATGATCGGCTTGTGGTAGCCGCGGCGGACGCCGTCCACCGTCTGCTCGAAGACGCGGAAGAAGCCGCCCAGGCCGGGCCGGCCGAACTCGTTGTTGAAGGCCGCGGCGCCGAGCGGCCCCGCCGTCATGATCTCCAGCGGGGTGGCGATGTGGGCGGGCGCGCCGTACGGGTCGCGCTCCCACGGCTCGTCCGTGCCCGGCAGGTGGAGGTTCGACACGGCGAAGCCGGTGAGGCCCGCCTTGGGACGGGACCCGCGCCCGGTGGCACCCTCGTCCCGGATCTCGCCGCCGGAGCCGGTGGCCGCGCCGGGGAACGGGCTGATGGCCGTCGGGTGGTTGTGGGTCTCCACCTTCATCAGCACGTGCACGTCGTCCTCGCGCGCGACGTACCGGCTGGGGCCGTCGGCACCCTCGGGCGCCCAGACGGTGATCCGCCCGCCCTCCATGATCGAGGCGTTGTCCTTGTAGGCCACCACGGTGCCCTGCCCGCAGACGGCCTCTGTGTAGCGGATCATCGAGAACAGCGACCGCTCCTGCGGGACGCCGTCGAGCAGGAAGTCGGCGTTGAAGATCTTGTGCCGGCAGTGCTCGGAGTTCGCCTGGGCGAACATCATCAACTCGACGTCGGTCGGGTTGCGGCGTAGTTCAGTGAAGGACGCCACCAGGTAGTTGATCTCGTCGTCGCTGAGGGCGAGGCCGAAGGCGGTGTTGGCCTCCTCGATGGCCACCCGGCCGCGCCCGGTGACGTCGACATGCGCCATCGGCTCGGCTTCGCGCTCGTCGAAGAGGGCGGCCGAGGACTCGACCGACGCGAACGCCGACTCGGTCATCCGGTCGTGCAGCAGCGCGGCGCAGGCGGTGCGGTCGGCGTCGGACAGCGGGGCGTCCGCCGCAAGCGTGTACTCGACCACCCGCTCCACGCGGTGGATGGCCACGCCGCAGTTGTGTGTGATGTCGGTGGCCTTCGACGCCCAGGGCGAGACCGTGCCCAGCCGCGGAGCGACGACCACGACGGCCGTCGCTGCGGCAGAAGCGGGCTCCCCGGCCGGCGGCCCGTAGGTGAGCAGGCGGCGCAGCGTGTCGGTGGTGTCGGCGTCCAGCGCATGCGCAGAGGCCACCCAGTGCACGTGCCGGGCGCTGACGGCGGTGAGCCCGGGCACCGCCTCTCGCAGGCGGCGGACGAGCGCCGCGGCGCGGAACGGCGAGAGCGCGTTGCCGCCCCCGAAGCTGGTCAGCACGAACGCGTGCGAGGGGGGCATGGGACCTCCGGAACGGCTGGACGGACGGCGGGTACAGGCTAACGTCCCGCGGGGCCGACCGGTTCCCGGCCTCGGCCGGCGAGAACGCCCCGGACCCGTCGTCGCCTCCGGCCCCTGCGCCGTTAGGCTGGCCGTCGTGCTCGACGCCCCGATCCACACCGGCAAGGTCCGGCGCCTCTACGCCTGGCCAGGCGACCGCATCCTGATGGTGGCCACCGACGCCATCTCGGCCTTCGACCACGTGCTCCCCACGCCGATTCCCGACAAGGGCGCCGTCCTCACCCAGCTGTCGCTGTGGTGGTTCGCCCAGCTGGCCGACCTGATCCCCAACCACGTGGTCTCGACCGACGTCCCGCCCGAGGTGGCCGGACGGGCGATCGTCGTGGAGAAGCTCGACATGGTGCCCGTGGAGTGCGTGGCCCGCGGCTACCTCACGGGCTCGGGCTGGGCGGAGTACGTCGCGGCCCGGTCCGTGTGCGGCGTCCCCCTGCCCGAGGGCCTTCTGGACGGCTCGCGGCTGCCCGAGCCCATCTTCACCCCGGCGATCAAGGCGCCGATGGGGGAGCACGACGAGAACGTGGGCTTCGACACGATCGTTGCCCTGCACGGGGCCGACCTCGCCGGACGCCTGCGCGAGGCCACCCTGGCGATCTACGCCCGGGCCGCGGAACTGGCCGCAGGGCGGGGGATCATCCTCGCCGACACCAAGTTCGAGTTCGGGCTGCGCCCCGACGGAACCCTGGTGCTTGCCGACGAGGTCCTCACCCCCGACTCCTCACGGTTCTGGGACGCTGCGGCCTGGCAGCCGGGCCGCAGCCTGCCCAGCTTCGACAAGCAGTACGTGCGCGACTGGCTGGCCAACGACTCCGGCTGGGACCGTGTCTCGCCGCCGCCGGACCTGCCGGACGAGGTCGTCGCGGCCACGCGGGAGCGATACCTCGAGGCCTACCGGAGACTGACCGGCCACGAATTCGGGGACGGCTTCACAACCACTTCCTGACGCACTATCCTGAGCGCAAGCTGAGAGGCTCTCAGCGATCTCCCCCGGGATTGCTGAGAGTTTCCCTGTTCCCCCCGAACAAGGAAGTCCGCCAATGACGTTCTCCCGCGCCCGTCTCGTCCGGGCCCTGGTCGCAGCCTTCGCCGCGACACTCGTCAGTGCGCCGGCGTGGGTGCCTGCCCCCGCCGCCGCCGTCGACACCCCCACCGCCGCGACCGCGGACGCCGCGCTCCGCGTGGGCACCTTCAACGTCCGCTGCGCCAACTGCTCGAAGAACCCGGTCAACAGCAGGGAGAAGAGCTGGAGCGTCCGCGGCCCGGTCGTCGCCCAGTCGATCGTCGACGAGCGCCTCGACGTGATCGGCCTCCAGGAGGCCTCGCCGGGCCTGCTCAGCGGCACGAAGATCGCCCAGTTCGAGAACCTGCTCGACCTGGTGAACGAGCGCGGCGGCTCCTACGACGTCACCAACGACGCCCGCTACAACTGCACGCGGACCTCGAGCACCTTCAGCAGCTGTGGCGGTTACCTCAACCGCGGCGCGTCCCAGGACGCGCGCATCTTCTACAACACCCAGCGCCTCTCCCTGGAGGACAACGGCTCGCTGCGCCTGGACGGCCGCTCGATCGGCAACGGCAGCGCCCGCTACATGGCCTGGGCGCAGTTCAGCGACAAGGTGACCGGGAAGCAGTTCATCTTCGCCACCGCCCACTTCGAGCCCGGCGTGAGCAAGAGCAAGACCTCCGTGCGCGTGAAGCAGGTGAAGAAGGCGATCGCAGAACTCAACCGGGTCAACGACGGACTGCCGATCATCTGGGGCAGTGACCTCGCCAGCAGCAAGCTGACCCACGTCGGCAACAAGGCCTACGACGCCTTCCGGGCCGCCGGCTTCACCGATCCGCTGGGCAACACCTACAAGTCGAAGGTCATCCCCACCAGCGCCGATCTGACGCCCTCGACGGCGGTGAACGAGGAGTACTTCACCCTCAACAACTTCGCGAGCGGCCCGAAGGACTACGTCAGCCGTGGCTACAAGCTCGGCGCCCACCTCGACTACATCCTCGTCAAGGGCAACGTGCGGACCACGGCGTGGAAGGAAGTCATGAACCTCGACTCCGGCGGCAAGTTCGCGGGGGTCATCCCGTCCGACCACAACATGGTGGTCGCCTCGGTCGCCCTGGCCTGATCTCCTGGTCTCCGGCCCGGTCCGCTGCGGTGGGCCGGGCCGAGCCGTGCCCGGCTAGGGGAGTTCCGCCCGGGCGACCAGGGCCGCCAGCGGGCTGTCCTCGCCGAGGTTGGCCAGCAGGGACGCGCCGTGCAGGGCGTTGCCGAGCGGCTCGGTGAGCGTCAGCGACGGCCACTGCATGCGCAGGTAGCTGGTGAAGCGGTCGCGGACGTGGCGCGAGCGCAGCACCTGGCCCAGCGCGCACACCTGCGGCGGCTCGTGGCCCATCAGCCCCACCCGGCGCAGCCCGGCCAGCACCGACTCGCTGAGCTCCGCCGCCGCGGCGTCCATGATCCCGGCCGCCACCGGGTCGGTGTCGGCGGCCTCGTCCACCACCCGGGCGAAGTCGGCGATGCGGCTCACCCTGCGATGGTCGGACTGGAGCTCGACGTACGCCGTGGACAGGTCGGGGAACAGCTCCGCCAGGCGCGCGGTCAGCCGGGTCATCCGCCCCCGGCCGTCGTAGCCGCGCATCGCGGCGTCCATGCCCGCACGCCCGATCCAGAACGCGCTGCCGGCGTCGCCGAGCAGGTGGCCCCAGCCGTCCACCCGTGCCACGGACCTCCGGCCGACGGCGAGCGCGACCACGCCGGTGCCGGCCGCGACCACGGCACCGGGGGAGTCCCCGAGCGCACCCAGGTAGCTGGTGGTGGAGTCGTGGGCGACCGCGACCTCGGTGATGCCGGCCGGCGCCACCAGCCCGAGGAGCTCTGCGGCCTCCGGCGCCACCAGGCCGGAACTGCCCACGCCGAGCACGGTCGGCGTCAGCCGGTGCTCGGTGAGGAACGCGATCGCCGCCTCCGCCACCTGGGGCATCAGCGGGCGGTCGGTGAGGATGCCGGGGGCGTCGCCCTCGAGGCGCTCCAGGCCGTGCTCCCACCGCAACCGGATCCCGCTCTGGCCGGCGTCCAGCGCCAACATTCCGCCCACGTCGGCAGCCTAATCCGCGATCGCGCCCCGGATCCGGGGAACGTACGGACTCACCCCGACAGGGTGGCCGGGCACCAGCCGCGCAGCCCGTTGAGGAAGGCGAGCCCCTCTGCCTTGTCCAGGTCGGCGACGACCAGCCGGGCCTCGCGCAGTTGTCCGGACGCGAGCAGTTCGGCGCGCAGCGTCCCCGGGAGCAGGCCCGACGACTCCGGCGGTGTCACCCACCCGCCGTCGAGGAGCACCGCGAGGTTGCCCAGCGTGCACTCGGTCAGCTCGCCGCGGGAGTTGTGGCACACGACGTCGTCGACGCCCGGCCCGGCCGCCCGGCGCAGCCGGTCGTAGTGCGCACGGTGGGTGGTCTTGTGCCGGATCACCGGGCCCAGCAGCCCGTCGGCGTCCAGCGCTTCCGGGGCCAGCGCGAGGCGCACCGGGCGGCCCGCCTCCGGTGCCGGCGCCACCTCGACCGCCGGCGGGCCGTCCCCGGCGACCAGCCGGACGCGGTGCCGTCCCGCGGGATGGGCGTACGCGGTGCGGTCCAGCAGGTCCTCCACCGCCGGGGCAGCCAGCGGCAGCCCGTGCGCGGCGCAGGTGGCGGCCAGCCGCGCGAGGTGGGCGCCCCGGCGGGCGAACTTGCCGTCAACCAGCAGCATCGTCTCCAGGCCGCGCAGCGGGACGCCGCCGAGGAAGGCGGCCTTGGCGTGCCACTCGACCACCTCCGCCGCGGGCAGGGAGTCGGCGACGACGCCGCTGCCGATGCCGCAGGTGAGCACCCCGTCCCGGGCGGTGACCGTCCGGATCGGCACGTTGAACACCGCGTCACCGCCGGGCCGGATGAGCCCGAGCGCGCCGCAGTACCAGCCCCTCGGGGCGTCCTCGAGGTCGGCGATCACGCCCATCGCGGCGAGCTTCGGCGCGCCGGTCACCGACCCGCAGGGGAACAGTGCGGCGAAGACCTCCGCCAGCCGGGTGCCGGGCGGCGTGCGTCCGCTCACCGTGGAGGTGAGCTGCCAGACCGTCGGCAGCCGGTGCACCTCGAACAGCCGGTCCACGTTCACGGTCCCGGGGAGGCAGACCCGCCCGAGGTCGTTGCGGAGCAGGTCGACGATCATGAGGTTCTCGGCCCGCTCCTTGGGCGTCGCGAGCACGTCCGGCCCGGCGGACGCGGGCGCGGTGCCCTTCATCGGCTCGGTCACCACCCGCTCGCCGCGGCGCGCGAAGAAGAGCTCCGGCGACACGCTGGCCACCCCGGCGGCAGCCGAGTAGACGGCGTAGCCGCCCGGCTGGGCCGCGGCCAGCCCGCGGAAGAGCTCCCACAGGTCGGCTCCGGGGGCGACCGCCCGCCACCGTGAGGTGAGGTTCACCTGGTAGCAGTCGCCCGCGGCGATGTGCCCGACGACCCGCGTGACCCCGTCCTCCGGGCCCAGCCCGTTCGCCAGCGTCCGGTCGGGTCGCCAGTCGAGCGCGGGCAGTCCGGCCGGGTCCTCCGGCCAGGGGCCGGGCGGGTCGGCGTAGACCTCGAAGTGCGCGGCGGGGGTGTCGTCGCGCCGCGCGTGCTGGGCCGCGTCCCACGCCCCGGCGGCACCGTAGGACAACCCGCCGAGCACCCACGCGCCGGCCAGCGCCGCGGCCTCGGCCGCCTCGACGATGGCTGGCACCTCCGCGGGGGAGTCCGCCCGGAGCACCCGGGGACGCCCCAGGAACACCCCGCGCAGCCGTTCCTGCCTCCCCGGCGGATCGGCGGGCAGGTCGAACGCCGCGCTGACCGCTCGGCTCAACGGACCTGCCGTCCCCGGAAGTGGTCCATCGTGTGGTTGATGCCGAACAGGTCGACCAGCGCGTCGAAGGCCCGCCCGGGCAGCACGCGCAGGGCCGGGACCACGCGCACCAGCGGCGGGAGGATCAGCTGGCGGCGGTCGCGGGCGATGGCGTCGAGCACCTTCGTCGCCACCTCCGCCTCCTTCAGGATCGGCAGGAGCAGCGGGAACCTCGTCCGCACCCCGGCGAACATGCCGGTGTCGATGTAGTAGGGCGCCACCAGCACCGTGTGGACGCCGCTGCCGCGCAGCTCCGCCCGCAACGACTCGGTGAAGCCGACCGCAGCCCACTTGCTGGCCGCGTAGTCGGTCTGCCGGGCGACGCCCACCAGGCCGGCGGCGCTGGCGATGGTGACGAGGCTGCCGCGTCCACGGGCGACCATGCCCGGGAGGAAGGCGCGGGTGGTCCAGTACATCGCCAGGGTGTTCACCTCGAAGGTGCGCCGGATCCCCTCCTCGGTCGCCTCCAGCAGGGGCTTCCCGGTGACCACGCCGGCGCAGTTCACCAGCACGTCCACGTCCCCGGCGTCCGCGGCGGCGGCGGCCACCGCGGCTGCGTCCGTCACGTCCACACGGGCGCTGGTCGCCCCGGCCCCCGCCTGTCGTGCGGTCTCGGCCACGGCCTCACCGTCGAGGTCCCACGCGACGACGCGGGCACCGCGGCCCGCAGCCTGCAGGGCGAGCCGGCGGCCCAGGCCGCTGCCCGCACCCGTGACGAGCACCCTCGCACCATCGAGCTCCACGGCTCACCCCCACCGGTTCAGCAGGCTGATGGCCCGCGTCATGACGTCCGCGTACCCCTTGTTGCCCATCCCGCGCGGCGGCGCGATCGGGTGCAGCCGCTGCACGGCCACCGTCTGCGGCTCCGTGTACTTCAGCAGGCCGTGGCTGCCGTGCCGGCGTCCCATGCCCGACTCGCCCATCCCGCCCATGGACGCGGCGTGGGAGCCCCAGGCCGCGGCGTAGCCCTCGTTGACGTTCACCGTGCCCACGCGCAGGCGGGCAGCGACGACCTCGCCCCGTCCGGCGGACCAGACGCTGGCGTTGAGCCCGTAGCGGGAGTCGTTGGCGCGCTCGACGGCCTCGTCCTCCGACGCCACCCGGTACAGCGAGAGCACGGGGCCGAAGGTCTCCTCCCGGCACAGCGCCATCTCCTCGGTGACCCCGGACAGCACGGTCGGCTCGTAGAAGAACGGGCCGAGGTCGGGCCGCGGCCGACCGCCGGCGAGCACGAACGCGCCCTTCGCGACGGCGTCCTCGACGTGCCGGGAGACCGCGGCGAGCTGCCCCGCGGAGGCCAGCGAGCCGACGTCGACGTTCCAGTCCAGGCCGGCGCCCAGGCGCAGCGAGGCGACCTGGGCGAGGAGCTCCTCGACGAAGCGGTCGTAGACCTCGCCCACCACGTAGGCCCGCTCGATGCCCACGCACACCTGGCCGGTGTTGGCGAAGGCCGCGCGGACCGTCCCTGCCGCGGCGGCCCGCAGGTTCGCGTCGGCGAGCACCAGCAGCGGGTTCTTGCCGCCCAGTTCCCCGGAGAAGCCGATCAGCCGTTCGGCGCACGCGGCGGCCAGCCGGCGTCCGGTGGCGGTGGAGCCGGTGAACATCACGTAGTCGACCTCAGCGACCAGCGCCGGCCCGAGCACCGACCCCGACCCCGGCAGCACCTGGAAGAGGTTTTCCGGCAGGCCGGCGAGGGCGAGCAGCTCCGCGAGCAGCCGCGCGGTGAACGGCGTCTGCGAGTCGGGCTTGAGCACCACGGCGTTGCCGGCCAGCAGCGCCTGGGCCGCGTCGGAGGCGGGCAGGTTGAACGGGTAGTTCCAGGGGTTGATGATGCCCACCACGCCGACCGGGCGGTGGTACTCCCGGGTGCAGGTGAGCAGCGGGATGGCTCCGGCCCTGCGGGACGGCCGCAGCAGCCCGGGGGCCTGGGACGCGAACACGCGCACCGCGCGGGCCGCGTCCAGGAACTCCTCGAGGGCGCTGATCCGGGCCTTGCCGGTCTCCTCCTGGATGGTGTCGAGGATCCGGTCGCGGTGGGCGAGGATCAGCCGGGCCAGCTCGCGGAACACCGCGGCGCGCCGGGTGACGGGGACCTTCGCCCAGGCGCGCTGCGCGACCCTGGCCCGGGCGACGGCGGGAGCGACCGCGTCCGGCGGGGTCGCGGGCAGGACGCCGTAGACGGTGTCATCGAAGGGACGGCGAACGACCAGGTGCTCGGGGGCCACGGGCATCAGGGTACGCGGACGCGACGCGCGCGCGGCCCCCTCGTGCAGGTCGCGCCCCGCGGGTCCCCGGGCGTACCCCGATCGGCCCCCGGCTTCCCCCGCGCGAGCCTGTGCAGCCACCCCACCCACGCCTAGGGTGAGCAGCATGGAACCGAGCAGCAACACTCCTGCCGACGAGCGCGAGCCGATCGAGACCGAGCCCGCCGTCGAGCCCACGACCCCCGCCGATACCGACCCCGAGCCGGTGGACGCAGAACTGGTCGATCCCGAGCCGGTCGCTCAGCCCGTCGCCGAGCCGATGGACGCCGAGCCGGTGGGCGCCGAGCCGGTGGACGCCGAGCGTGTCGATCCCGCGCCGGTCGCGGAGCCCATGGCCGAGCCGGTCGAGGACGCCGTCCCCGCCGAGCCCGGCCCCCTCGCCCTCGACGACGTCGAGCCCGAGGCCCCGGTCGCTCCGGACCTCGGTGCGCTGGAGACCGAGGCTCGCCAGCCCGGCCAGGCCACCAACCTCGACCTGCCGAGCCTCGAGCTCCCGCACCCGGCGCCCGAGCCGGCACCCCCCGCACCCCCGGTGGCGCCCGCGGCGCCCTTCGGCGGCGACTACGCCCAGAACCTCGCGCAGTCGGCCTACGGCCAGCCCACGCCCCAGCCGTCGCCGGCTCCGCAGGCCGTCCCGCAGCCGCAGGCGCCGTACGCGGAGTCCCCGTACGCCGTGCCCCCGGCGCAGCAGTACGCCCAGCCGGCCTTCGGGCAGGACCCCTACGCGCAGGCCGGCTACCAGCCCGGCTACGCCCAGCCCGGGCAGATGGTGCCCGCCGCCTCGATCTCGCCGGCGGAGGAGAACACCTGGGCCACGGCCGCGCACTGGTCGTCCCTCGTCGCCGGCCTGGTGAGCCTGCCGTTCCTCGGCCCGCTGCTGGTGATGCTGGTGCAGGGCCCGAAGAGCGCGCGGGTGCGCGCGAACGCGGTGGAGTCGCTGAACTTCGACATCACCATGTCGATCGCCATGATCGTCAGCATCGTGCTGATGGTGGTCATCGTCGGCTTCATCCTCGCTCCGCTGGTCGGCCTGCTGTGGCTGATCTTCAAGATCGTCGCGGCCGTCCAGACCACGAGCGGGCAGGACTACCGCTACCCGTTCAACATCCGCATCGTGAAGTGAACCCCGTCCGGGGTCGTCGGCCACGGCCGGTAGACTCGGGCCGTGCAGAGCCCGGGTGACGACTGGACCGACGACCCCGGACCCAGGGACGCCTGTGGCGTCTTCGGCGTGTGGGCGCCCGGCGAAGAGGTGGCCAAGCTCACCTACTTCGGCCTCTACGCCCTCCAGCACCGCGGGCAGGAGTCTGCCGGCATGGCGGTCAGCAACGGCGAGCGCATCATGGTCTTCAAGGACATGGGCCTGGTCTCGCAGGTGTTCGACGAGCCCACGCTGAACTCCCTCAACGGGTTCCTCGCCGTCGGCCACTGCCGCTACTCCACCACCGGCGCCAGCACCTGGGACAACGCCCAGCCGACCTTCCGCGGGACCCGCGACTTCAGCCTCGCGCTCGCGCACAACGGCAACCTCACCAACACCGACGAGCTCGAGGCCTGGCTGGGCCAGAGCGTCGAGCCGTCCCAGGTGCCGCGCAAGAACCGCATGGACTCCACCTCCGACACCGCGCTGGTCACCGCGCTGATGACGGCCCACGCGGAGAACGGCCTGAAGGAGGCGGCGCTCGAGGTGCTGCCCCGACTCCAGGGCGCCTTCTGCCTGGTCTTCGCCACCGAGCACACGCTGTTCGCCGCGCGCGACGCCCAGGGCATCCACCCGCTCGTGCTCGGTCGGCTGGCGTCGGGCTGGGTGGTCGCGAGCGAGACCGCAGCGCTCGACATCATCGGGGCGTCGCTGATCCGCGAGGTCGAGCCGGGCGAGTTGATCTGGATCGACGAGTCGGGGCTGAACAGCACGCGCTTCGCGCAGGCCGACCCGAAGGGGTGCCTGTTCGAGTACGTCTACCTCGCTCGTCCCGACACCCTCATCTCCGGCCGCCGGGTGCACGCGGTGCGCGTCGAGATCGGCCGGACGCTGGCCATGGAGGCCCCGGCAGACGCCGACCTGGTGATCCCCACCCCCGAGTCGGGGACGCCGTCGGCCATCGGGTTCGCGGAGGCGTCCGGCATCCCCTACGGCCTGGGCCTGGTGAAGAACTCCTATGTCGGGCGGACGTTCATCCAGCCGTCCCAGACCATCCGCCAGCTCGGCATCCGGCTGAAGCTGAACCCGATCCGCGACGTCATCGAGGGCAAGCGGCTGGTGGTGGTGGACGACTCGATCGTCCGCGGCAACACCCAGCGCGCGCTGGTGAAGATGCTCCGCGAGGCCGGCGCGGCCGAGGTGCACGTGCGCATCTCGTCCCCGCCCGTGCAGTGGCCGTGCTTCTACGGCATCGACTTCGCCACGCGCGCCGAGCTGATCGCGCCCGGTCTCAGCGTGGACGAGATCTGCCGCTCGATCGGCGCCGATTCCCTCGGCTACATCAGCCTGGAGGGTCTCACCGCGTCCACCGGCATCTCCGGGCGCAAGCTGTGCCGCGCCTGCTTCGAGGGCACCTATCCGGTGCCGATCCCCGCCGACCGTGCCCGCCAGATGGGATTGGAGCAGAAGCTTGGCTGCTGAGCAGAGCGCCTACGCCGCCGCCGGTGTCGACATCGTCGCCGGCGACCGGGCCGTGGAACTGATGAAGGCCTCCGTCGCGGCCAGCCACCGGCCGGAGGTGCTGGGCGGCCTCGGCGGCTTCGCCGGCTTCTTCGACGCCTCGGCACTCGCGCGCTACCGGCGTCCGGTGCTGGCCACCTCCACGGACGGGGTCGGCACCAAGGTGGCGATCGCCCAGGCGATGGGCGTCTACGACACGATCGGCTGGGACCTCGTCGGCATGCTCGTCGACGACCTGGTGGTCACCGGCGCCGAGCCGCTGTTCGTCACCGACTACATCGCGTGCGGGAAGGTCTTCCCCGAGCGCATCGCGGCGATCGTGGGTGGGATCGCTGCGGCGTGCACCGCCGCGGGCGCCGCGCTGCTGGGGGGCGAGACCGCGGAGCATCCCGGCCTGCTCGCGCCCGAGGAGTTCGACATCGCCGGCGCCACCACCGGCGTCGTGGAGTACGACCGGATCCTCGGGGCCGACCGGGTGCGTCCCGGCGACGCCGTGCTGGCGCTGGCGTCCTCTGGGCTGCACTCCAACGGGTACTCCCTCGTGCGGCACGTGATCGCCTCCGCCGGCTGGGAGCTGGACAGGGACGTGCCGGAGCTGGGCCGCACGCTGGGCGAGGAGCTGCTCACCCCGACCCGGGTGTACGCCAAAGACCTGCTGGCGATCATCGACGCGGTCGAGGTGCACTCGATCAGCCACATCACCGGCGGCGGCCTGGCCAACAACCTCGTGCGGGTGCTGCCCGACGGCGTCGTCGCCGACCTCGACCGTGCGTCGTGGACGCCGCCGGCGGTCTTCGGCCTCGTGCAGGACCTCGGACGCATCTCGCAGCCGGACGTGGAGGCGACCCTGAACCAGGGCGTCGGCATGGCCCTGGTGCTCCCGGAGGCCTCGGTCGCCACAGCGAGCCTGCTCGCCGGGCAGGCGGGCATCGCGTCCTGGGTGCTCGGCGGGATCCGTCCCGAACCCGGGGCGCCCGCCCGCGTGGAACTGCACGGAGAGCACCCTCTCCGGGGCTGAGCGTCGTCTTTGCGGCCGTGCGCTGATTGGGTACCCTTGGCCTCACGAAGACACTTGATTGATTCTTGAAGCGGCTCGACCGCTGCGAAGGGGGCTGACCTCATGGGGCGCGGCCGTGCGAAGGCGAAGCAGACCAAGGTCGCTCGCGATCTGAAGTACCGTTCCTACTCCACCGACTTCAGTTCGCTCGAGCGCGAACTTCGTGGAGACGGCCTCGAGCCCGGGTTCCAGCCCGAGGACGAGGTCGAGGACGACCAGTACAGCGACTTGGCCGGTCGCTACGACGACGGTGACGACACCGACGACGCCCAGGATTACCGCCGCATAAGTTGAGCGGCACCCCCACGCACCACTGACAACCCTGGCCCGCGGGTCAGGATTGTGGCGTGCGTGCGGCCAGGGCGGCCATGGTCGCGAGCAGCGCGCCGGTGACAGCGACGGCGAGGGCCGGGGAGGCGAGCGGCGCCAGGGCCGTCTCCGCCACCGCCCCCGCCACGGGGGAGAGGGCGGGGGACAGCCCGTCCACCAGCGCACGGACGACGGCCGTCGTCGCCCACCACGTGGCGACGATACCGACGGCGACCGCCGCCCCGACGGTGATCAGCGCGCGACGCCGGGCTGGCCAGACCGCCACGGCGCCGATCGCCGCGAGCAACGCCAGGACCCCGAGCCAGGCGGCGCCGATACCGATCACCCGGTAGGCCGCCTGGAGCGCGGGCAGCAGGGCCGGGTCGACCCGCAACAGCGTGTAGCCGCCGGTGACCTCCGGCAGGCGGTCCAGGAACGGGACGCCGGCCTCGGTCAACCGCTGGGTGACGGCGTCCACGAACGGGGCGAAGCGCAGCTGCACCTCACCGTCCACCACCTGGAGCCGCCCGGGGTCGCCGGAGAGCAGCGCGCGCAGTTCGGAGTGCGCGAGGCGCAGGCTGGCCGTCCAGGCCGTCTCGAACGCGTCGCTGCCCGCGGCCTGCCCGACGGCGCGCTGGACGAGCGCACTGGCGAGCCGGTTGTCCTCCAGCCCGAGCTGCCGGTTGATCGCGTCGGTGAGGGACGCGGTTAGGGCCTCCTGCACGCGTGGGTCGCGGACAAGGGGGCCGTAGGCGGCCACGAAGGCCTCGGTGTCGTCGACCTGGTGGTGCGCCCAGTCGGCCACGACGGCCGCGGGTGCGAGCACGCCGGCCAGCACCGCGAGCACCACCCCCAGGACCGCGCGCCACCATCGCGGAGGACGGCCGGCGCTCTCGGATCGGGACATCGTGCCTCCACCTTCTCTGGTCAGGGCCGGTCCGGCCCGCTGCATGGTGGTAACAGCGTCCTCTGCCGACGGGCGCGACGCACCCCCGTGGAGCCATTTTCCGTTCGCGACTTTCGGGCCCGGATTTCCTTGTCACCTGTTCGGGTGACAGTGCCATTCACTGCTGTCTGAATTCGCAATTCGTGGGTAACAATTCCGGTCGGGCAGCGGTAGCCTCAGCACGAGATCTCGCCATTCGCTCCCGCCAGTGCACGGCACCGGCACGGAGCACCACATGGACGCGGAGCGCGATGAGGCTGAGCCGGGAGAGCAGGGGGCAGGGGGGCCGCCCCCGTTCCTGGCTGCGCCCGGTCTCGCTGGCCGTCTCCTACGCCCTCGTCGCGGGACTCCTCCTCTCTGCTCCCGTCGCGCAGGCGGCCGAGCCCGCAGCCCGGCCCGCCGGCACGGCGCCGGCCGCGGGCACGGGGTCGACGCCTTCCCCCGAGACCGGGACGACCGTCCGCCTCAGGGACGCCGCCGCACCGCAGCAGCCGCTCACCCGTGCGCGTGCGGCCGCCGTGATCAAGAAGCTCCTCGCCGAGCAGCACCTGGCCGCGAGCCGGGCGGCCGCCGCCCAGCAGCGCATTGCCCTGCTGAAGAGGGCGAAGGCGATCGCCGCAGCCCGCGCGCGGGCGAACCGCCAGCTCCAGAAGGCGCTCGAGGCCCTGTCGAAGGCACTGTCCACCAGCCAGTGCGTGGCCGTCGGTGGGGCGACCGGCGGGGCCGCGTCCATCTCGTGCCCGCTGGCCTCCGACGGCAGCGGCGGCACGGGCGGCACCGGCTCGGGAGAGACGTCCGGGGACGGGACCCAGGATCCCCCCGCGACCGGTGAACCGCTGCGCAGCGCGGTCGGGCCGTCCGGCGACGTACGCATTTTGTCCACCCCGGAGCTGCGGGCGACCCTGCCGCGCGTGCTCGCCGAGTGGCGCGCCGCCGGTGCCGACACGGCCGGAGTCACCGCGCGGGTGGCGGACCTCCCCGACGGCTACCTCGGGCTGGCCGAGGGGCGCCGGGTGACCATCGACCGGGACGCCTCGGGCTGGGGCTGGGACCGGATGGACCTGACGACCGTCCTTCGCCACGAGGTCGGCCACGCCGTCGGGCTGGGCCACAGCCGCCACGGCGTGATGGCCCCGGAACTGCTGCCCGGCCAACGCAGGCACGTGCCCGCGGCGCTGCCGCCCACGGACGCGCCGGCCCGGGGCGCACAGGCATTGATCACGCCGCTGGAGGAGACCGCGGGCGCCGCGGCGGACGCGCCGGCAACGGACGAGCCCTCGGCCCCCGCCGCGGAGGAGCCGGCACCGGCGCCCACGATCGCGGACGAACCGGCGCCCGCCACGCCGGACGGACCTGCCACCGACGCGCCCGCCACCGCCGGTGCCGGCGACGGCGCCACGGACGAGCCGGCAGCCGCCGTCCCCGCCCGCTGGCAGATCGACGGCGCGAGCGCCGTCCTGTACCCGGGCACCGCCTCCGGCAAGGGCAGGGTCTGGTTCGATCCGGAGGCCGGCCAGTGGGTCTTCACCCGCGGTGACACCTCCGTCCGGGTCTCGGGCGACGGCATCACCCACGTCCGCGTGGCCGGTGGCCAGGCTTCGATCAGCATCGACCTGAGTGGCCTGCGCAGCAGTCTCGAGGTGGACGTCGAGGGCCAGGACGAGGTGGGCGTCGACGGCTCGGGCGACCTCTCGCTCACCGGGGACGACCACCAGCTCCTGATCCGCAGCCTGCTCGCGCTGCTCCGGGTCGTGGCCCCGTCGTACCGGTTCTCCGTGACGGCGAGCGGGTCGACGGTGACCTTCAGCGGACGCGTCGAGCTCGCCACCGGCGCCGACCTCAGCGTGGTCGCCGAGAGCATCCTCGCCGACAGCGCCACCATCGACACCCGCGGCAGCGACGGTGCCGGGGACATCACGCTCGGCGCCGTGGCCGCGGGCGACACGGCCCACGCGCTGCTCGTCCTGAAGGACACCGAGGTCTTCGGCGGCGACGTCGACCTGTCCGCCTCCGCCTCCGGGCGCTCGGACGCCGGCGCCGTCGTGCAGGTCACGGGCTCGACGATCGGGGCGACCGGCTCGGTGGCGATCAGCACGCGCGCGGACCTGAGGGCCGTCCTCGGTGACGCGACGGCGGCAGCGGCCCTCGCCGCGACGTCGGTGCAGGGCACGTCCGTCTCTGCGGGCCAGCAGCTGGCCGTGACCGCCGCGACCACGACGAACCTCTCCGCCGACGTCGGCACCGCACTGGTCGCGGGACTGACCCGGGTGACGAGCGTCTCGGTGTCCGATGCAGACCTGGCCGCAGCGGGCGTCCGGCTGGCCGCCACGGCCGGTGGGACGCTGTCCTTCGCTGCCGGCACCGACCTGGCCGCCGGGTTGTCCAGCACCACCTCCGCCGGTCTGTCCGGCACCGTCCACATCGCCGCCGGCTCGGCAACGCAGGTCGACGCGTCCACGACCGACCGGCTGCGGCTGGCCGCGGCCGGAGACGCCGTCGTCCACGTCGTGCTGACCACCACGAGCGGTATCGATGACGGCGCACTGGTGAGCGTCGACAGCGGCCTCGCCGTGAGCGCGAGCGCCGGCCACCAGCTCGAGGTCACCGCCGGCGGCCTCGGTGTCGCGGTCAGTTCCGCGCGGACCGCGGCCGGCGTCGGCGAGGCGGCCGACCTTCGCGGGGCGGACTCGCTCGTCCTCGCCGCCACCAGCACCGATGCCACCTCGGTCACCGCCGGGGGGCCGGCACTGGTCTCCTCGCTCGCCGACACCGGTGCCCGGCTGTCCGCCGGGCCGGCCCTCACCGTCGGGGACCTCACGATCACCGCCACCCAGGACGCCACGGCGATCGCCAGCGGCCAGGGCACGGCCCTCGTCGCGGCCGACCACACCACGACCGCCGCCATCGGACGCTCCCTCCTGCTCACCGGCGCACTGGACGCCACCGCCACCGGGACCTCCCGCACGACCGCCCACGCGCTCGCCGGGCGGTGGACGCCGGTGGCCTCGGACGCGCTGGCCGGCCTGGGCGGGCTGCCCTTCACCGCTGTCGCCCTGCCGGTGCGGCTGTCGGGCCAGGCGGGTGTCGGCTCGTCCGCGCTGGCCGTCGTCGACCTTCCCGCGGGGCTCCTGGCCGAGGTGGCGGGCGGCGCGCGGCTGCAGGCTCTCGTCGGCGGTGCCTCCGCCGCGACGGTCGGCGGCGGCGCCGGCCTGCCTGACCCGGGGGTGGCCGTCAACGACGCGGGGTTCTCCGCCGTGGTCGGTGCGTCGTCGCCCGTCCTCGCCGGCGGCCCCCTGGTGATCCACGCCGGACGCGGCCCACCGGCGATCGAGACGCGTACCGACGCCACCGTCACCGCAGACCTCACCCGCTTCAGCACCACCCTCCCGACCGGCCGTCCCGCCGGCGCCGTCCTCGTCCTCGCCGCCCTCGGCGGAACCCTCACCGCCCCCGGCGCCACCCTCAGCTTCGCCCCCGGATCGCTCCGCGCAGACGCATGGGTGAGCATGACCCCCCGCGCCGCGACGATCAGCGGCCTCCACCTCGGCTCCCCGGTCTACGACCTGCACGCCCGGGACGCCCGCACCGGCGCGGTGATCAGCACCTTCGCCATCGCACCCCGGCTGTCCATCCAGGTCGCGGCCGCCGACGCCGGTGCCGTCATCTACTACGTCGCCGCAGACGGGACGCTCCAGCAGCAGGCCACCACCTGGGACCCGGCCACCGGGACCCTCACCGCCGACCTCCCGCACTTCTCGGCCTACACCACCGGCAGCCCGCTGCAGGGCGTGGTCGCGTGGATCGTCGGGAAACTCAACGGAACGCTCAGCGACACCACCCTCGCGCTCGCCCCCGGGGTCACCCTCAGCGGCCTCGCGGTGACCGCGACCTTCGACCCGGCCGGGGCCACCTGGAGCGGCAGCGCGAGCGTGACCGGCACGATCGCCGTCGACCTCGCCAGCGGCGGGTGGCGGGTGTCCGGAAGCACGACGCTCTCCGCCACCTACACGGTCACGGGCGAGCCCGACTCGGGCACCCTCACCCTCACCGTGACGAACCTGACGCTCAGCGTCGCCCAGGGCGGGGAGGTGGCGACGCTGTCGATCGCCTCGGCCTCGCTCAGCCAGACCGGGCGCGACCTCGTGCTGACCGCGGCGGGCGTCACCGCGACGGTGGCGGGCGGCCTGGTCTCGATCGCCGGCGACCTGGTCCTCACCAGCCGCGCGGCCACGGGCCAGGTGGAGTTCTCCCTCACCGGCGCCGTGACCTTCGGCTCGGCGGGCGCGGGGCTCGCGCTGACCGGCGCAGAGCTCACCTACGGCGCCGGCGGCCTGGTCGTCGGCGGCACCCTCGCCGCGAGCATCGCCGGCCAGTCGATCACCGCGACCGTGCGGGCGGCGGCGAGCGCCGACAGCCTCGAGCTGGCGGTGTCGGGTCTCGCGCTGGACCTCGGCGAGGGCACCGCGCAGCGCCTGGAGGTCACCGGCGGCGAGGGCAGCCTGACGATCACCGACGCCGGCTACGAGGGCACGATCACCGCGACGGCGGTCGCCACCGGGCTGCTGTCGGCCACGGTGGGCCTCCGCCTCGACCTGGCACGCTCGGCCACGAGCAGCACCGTTCGAGCGCTGCTGGCGCTCACCGCAGGAGACATCTTCCTCGGTGCGGACGGACGCGGCGTCCGGCTGTCGGGTGCGGCGGTCGCGCTGCTCGTCGAGGCCGACGGGACCGGCGTCCGCTACGCCCTGGACGCCTCCGGCTCGCTCGCGCTGGAGGGTTTCGCCGGAGTCACCGCCGCCGGCACCGTCCGCGCCCGGGTGAACAGCTTCGCCACGGCGATCGAGGAGACCGCCCCCGTCGTGGGCGGCACCGGTGACCGCCTGCTGTCGTTCACGGCCTCAGAGGTCGCGGACGCCGGGAACGCCTTCGTCCAGGTCACCGCGACCGGCGCCACGCTGGTGATCGGCGGCCAGGCGCTCACCGCAGACCTCGCCATCACCCAGTCCGCGGACGGGCTGACCGTGGCGGCGACCGCGCTGCGCCTGACGCTCGGCGGCGCGGGTTCCGGCATCGCCTTCACCGGGGCGGGCGACCTCGCCCTCACCAGCACCGGAGCGTCGGGCAGCATCGCCGGCACGCTCGTCGTCACCGCCCCCGGCCTGGCCGCGTCCGGCGACTTCAGCCTCGACCTGGCCTCCGACGCGTCCGGCCAGTCGCTGGCGATCACCGGCACCACCGTGACGGTGACGCTGGCCACCGTGGAGCTCGAGGTCGCATCGTTCCGCCTGTCGGCCACCACCACCGGCGGCGTCACCACCGTCGAGCTGGGCGTCACCGGCGGGTCGTTCCGCATCGCCGCCGGCGCCGCCACGCTGCTCGCGGTGGACGGCATCACCGGCGCGCTGGCGGTGAACAGTGCCGGGGTCTCCGGTTCGCTGTCCGGCACGGTGAGCTCCGACCTGGACGCCCTCCAGTTCAGCTCCGACGTCTCTGTCGAGGTCAACACCTCCGGTGTCGCCGTCGGCGGCCTCCCGGCCGGGCCGTGGCTGCGCGTGGTCGCCTCTGGCGCGCGGCTGACGATCGGCGGGCAGACGGTCACCGCGACGCTGGCGGTCAGCCGGGGCGTCGACGGCACCGGCGCCACCGTGGCCACCATCGCGGTGAGCGACGCGGCGTTCTCCCTCGGCGGAGGAGTGCTCACGCTGGCCAACGGCAGTGGCGAGTTCGTGGTCACCGCCGCGGGCCTCACCGGCACCGTCGCCGGCGACCTGGCGCTGGCCGTCACTGACGTCACCCTGTCCGGCTCGCTCGCCGCGTCCTTCGACACGGCCGCCGGCACCTTCTCCGTCGCGGGCACCGGCGTCACGCTCGCCGTCCTCGGCCAGACGATCAGCGGCGACCTCAGCGTCACCGCGGCCGACGACCTCGAGTTCGTCCTCGCCAACGGCATCGTCGAACTCGCGGGCGGGGCCGTCCGGCTGACCGGCGCGGCGGCCACCCTGACGGTCTCCGCCGCCGGCCTGACCGGGGCCGTCAGCGGCAGCGTCGCGCTGAGCGTCCCCGGGGTGAGCCTCAGCGGAGACATCGGAGCGGAACTCGACACCGCGGCCGGCAGGGTCAGGGTCGGCGGCAGCACGCTCGAACTGACCGTCGCCGGCGTCGTGATCCGGGCCGGCGAGGCCTGGTTCTCCCGCACCGCGGACGGCATCGAGCTCACCGTCGCCGACGGCGGCTTCTCCTTCGCCGCCGATCCGTCGGCCACCGATCCCGCGCTGGAGGTCTCCGAGCTCGACGCCACCCTGATCGTGGCCGCCGACGGCGTCCGCGGGACCCTGTCGGCGCGGGCGACGTTCGCGCTCGCCGACCTCGTCAGCGGAACCTTCGACGTGGCCGTGGCCATCGACACCGCCACCGGCGCCTTCCGCGTCACCCTGATCGTCCCCGCCGACCAGCCGCTCTCGGTGGCGTCCCTGGGCCGGATCAGCGGCGCGCTCTCCTTCTCCCGGGCCACGGTGGACGGCGGCGTGCAGACGGTGATCGCCGTCAGCGGGCTCACCGCCTGGATCGGCACCGCGACGGAGGCCGCCCTCACCAACGGGTCCGGCCTGCTGGTGATCAGCGACGGCGGCGTCGCCGGCTACCTGTCCGGCACCGCGGCCGCGTCCGCCGGTGGGGCGTCGATCTCCGGCAGCGCGCTGCTCCAGGTCAACACGACCGGCGGTGACGTCGAGGCGAGCGTCGAACTCGACGGACGCACGCTCAGCGTGGCGGTGCCGGCGAACTCGTTCAGCCTCAGCATCTCCGACGCCACGCTCACGATCGGCGACTTCGTGACGATCGAGGGCAACGTCAGCTTCTCCGACGGCACGATCACCGTCGGCGGGGCGAGCGTCGCCGCCCAGGTGTTCGCGGGCACGGGCCTGATGGTGTTCCTCGGACGGGGGCCGGCCAAGCTCGCCAGCGGAGCGGTGAACCCGCTCGCGGTCGGCGTCCTGCTCAGCGACGCGCGGGTCGGCCTCATCTCCTACAACGGCGGCTACGCCCTCGTCGCCTCCGGCACCGTCAGCATCGTCGGAGTGTCCGGGCTCACCCTCGCCGGCACCACGGCGGTGCGGGTCAACACCACCGGCGCGGTCATCGACGAGACCCTCGTCATCCCCGGCAGCACCGACGCCGGCGTCGACGTCGCGTTCGACGCCACGACGACGGTCACCGAGTTCACCGTGAGCGGGGCGACTCTCGCCTTCGGCGGCGTGGCGCTGACCGGCACGATCGACTTCGGCCGCACGGGCGGAGACGTCACCGTCACGCTGGCGGACGCGGGCATCGACCTGGGTTCCGCCGTCACGGTCAGCGCCGTCAGCGGCTCGCTCACTCTCACCGCCGCCGGCCTGTTCGGCAGCATCCAGGCCACCATCGACGTCCCCGCCCTCGGCCTCGACGGCACCACCGTGACGGTGGAGGCCGACACGCGTGCCGGCGCGACCACACCGCTGCGGGTGGTCGCCGACGACCTCAGCCTGACCATCGCGGGCCAGCAGCTGACCGCCGACGTGCTCGTGCAGCGCGGGACGGACGGCGACGGCGCGGCCGTGACGATCCTCGGCCTCGCCGACGTGGGCCTGTCGATCGGCGGCCCCGGGTACGGCGTGGCGCTGGTCGGCGGCACGGGCCTGCTGGTGGTCTCCGGCAGCGGGCTCGCCGGCACCATCTCGGGCGCGATCACCCTCGACCTCGGCGCCGACGCGGGGTTCAGCGGGACGCTCTCGGTCGCGGTCAACACCACGGCGGCGGAGGTCTCGGCGTCGGTGACGTTCGCCGGCCACACCGTCGACCTCTCCCTCGCGGCCGGCCCGTACCTGCGGGTCGAGGGCACCGGCATCACGCTGACGGTGTTCGGCCAGTCCTTCTCCGGCAACATCGCCGTCGAGAAGGCCACCACAACAGCCACCTCGCCCAGCACCGTGCTGCGGGTGGCCCTGAGCCAGGTGACGGTCAGCTTCGGGGGGTTGCTGACCGTCACCGGCGGGACCGCGCTGCTGGTCTCCGGCACGGACGGGCTGGCCGGCCGGATCGCCGGCACGGTCGCGCTCTCCGTCCCGCAGGTGAGCCTGTCGGGCAGCCTGGAGGTCGTGCTCAACACCGGCACGGCCGAGCTGTTGACGAGCTTCCGGATCGGTGACGGCGAGCCCATCGAGCTCGCCGCGCCGCCCGGCGACTACCTCGCCGTGGTGGGCGAGGACATCACCCTGGAGGTGGCTGGCCAGCGGCTGGCCACCGACCTGGCCATCGTCCGCGACACAGCGGCCGGCACGCTCACCCTGCGCCTGCGCAACACCAGCCTCGCGCTGGGCGGGACGGCCGACGCGCCGGTCCTCACCGCGCGCCAGGTGACCGGCACGACCGCGGAGGTCGTGCTCTCCGCGGCCGGTCTCGTCCTGTCACTGGACGTGTCGCTCGCCCTCGCCGCGGGCGGGGTGTCCGTCACCGGTGACGTGTCGATCGACCTCGACACCACCGGTGCCTCACCGATCGCCGTCGCGCTCGCCGGCCACGCGCGGGTGGCCGTCCTCGGACAGGAGCTCGAGGCGGACGTCGCCTTCGAACAGGCGACGACCGCCGACGGTGCCGGCGTGGTCCGCGTCGGGCTCGCGAACGGCTCCCTGGCCCTGGGCGGTTTCGGCGCGGACCAGATCTCGGGGCTGCTGGTCCTCACCGGCTCCGGTGTGGCCGGCACGCTGTCGGCCACCCTCCAGGTCGCGTCGGCGCCGTTCAGTGTGACCGGGACGATCCGGCTGGCCGTCAACACCACCGGCGTCGCGGTCGCAGAGGAGCTCGTCGTGGGCGGCGGACGGGTGTCGCTCGACCTGCCCGCGGGCCCGTACCTGCGGGTCGAGGGCGTCGGCGTCACCGTCGTCGTGGCCGGCCAGAGCCTGCGCGGCAACCTCCTGCTCGAGAACGCGACGACCGACGACGGCGGCAGCGTGGTGCGCCTGGCCCTCACCTCCGTGCAGCTCTCCCTGGGCGACGGCACCCGCACCCTGCTGACGCTGACCGACGGCACGGCGCTCTTCGTCCTCCCCGGCACCGGGATCGCCGGGCGCGTGAGCGGCACCGTCGCACTGGTCGGCGTCCCCGGGCTCACGCTGGCGGGCACCCTCGGCCTGGAGCTGAACAGCACCGGCGGCACCGTCACCGAGTCGTTCACCGTCGCCGGAGTCACCACCACCCTGAACATCGGTGCGGACGTCCCGCTGCGGATCTCGGGCACGGGCGTGACCCTCGCGGTCAGCGGCGCGGTCGAGCTGGTGGCCGACGTCACGATCACGAAGGCGACCGGCTCGCTGTCGATCGACGTCCGCAACGGCCGCATCGCGTTCGGCGCGGGACCCCTGGTGCTGGCCGGCGGGATCACCGGCACCCTGACCACCACGGCGGCCGGCAGCGTCGGCACCCTGACCGTGACCACCCTCCAGGTGAACACCGGAGGGCTGACGGTGACCGGCTCGGTCGCGGTCGCCTTCAACAGCGGCACGACCACCTCCGGCGGGATCGCCCCGGGTGTCGCCGTCCGTGTCACCGGCGCCTCGATCACGCTCGCCGCCCCCGCATTCAGCCTCGGCGCCGCCAGCCTCGACGTCCGCTACGACGCCGTGACCGGTGAGGTGGCGCTGGCGGCCACCACGGTCACCTTCACCCTCGGCTCCGCCGTCACCGTGACCGCGGACAACCACTGGTCCGGCGCACTGGTGGTCACCACCGCCGGCGTCGCCGCGAGCTTCAGCGGCTCGCTGGACGGCGTCTTCCACCTCCCCGGCGTGACGCTGTCCGGAGCGGTCGCGCTCCAGCTCAACACGACGCCCGCCGACGTCGCGCGACCGGAACTCGGCATCGACGTCGCCGCCGGACCCTTCGTCGCGGTGACCGTCGTCGACGGCGCCCTCGGCATCGGAGGGGCGGGCGGCTTCACGCTGCGCGGCAGCTTCGCCGTCAGCCGCAGCACCCAGGGGGCGACCACCTCGACGGTGGTCGCGTTCACGGGCGTCAGCGTCTCCCTCACCCCGACCGGCGGCACGGACGGCCTCTCGGTGACCGAGGGCGAGGGCGTCTTCCTCGTCACGGCGGCCGGCGTCGCGGGCTACTTCGCCGGCGCGGTGTCGGTGTCGGCGAGCAGCGCGTTCAGCGCGGGCGCCCGGGTCTCCGTCCGCTTCAACAACACCACCGGCGCGGTCGACCAGGTCGTGGCCGTGGGCACCGCGACGCTCCAGCTCACCTTCAGCGACACCGAGGTCGCCAGCGCGGGCTCGCCGTTCGTCGTGGTGACCGTCTCCGGCGGCATCCGGATCGGCGACAACGTCGAGATCTACGGCGACCTGACCTTCGGCGCCGGCGTGCTGACGATCACCTCTGCGCGGGTCTTCGTCGGCAAGGGCCCGGGCTACCTCGACGACGCGGGCACCGAACCCAACCCGCTCGCCCAGGGCGTGTACATCGCGGTCACCGCGGGCCAGGCGATCAAGGCCGGCACCGGGCACGCCTTCGCCGTGACCGGCACGATCACCCTCGCCGGCTTCTCCGGGGTGACGCTCACCGGCACGGTGGACGTGCGGCTCAACAACACCGGCTCGCCGCAGACCCTGCTGGGGGAGTCGGTCGCCAACGGCACGGTCAGCGTGGTGGGCGACGACCTGGCGATCGGCGTGGGCGGGCAACTGCTCACCGGCACGGTCGCCGTGGCCACCTCCCCGTCCGGCCTGACGATCAGCTTCGGCACCAGCGCCCGCGCGGGCGGCGACCCGCTGACCCTCAGCCTGGGCAACGGCGTCGCGGTCGTCACCGTGGCAGCGGGCCAGATCAGCCTGACCCCGGCCGGCACGGCGTTGTCGCTGACCGGCGACATCACCTTCGCCGGCGGCGCAGCCATCGACCTCGCCGGTGCGGTGAGCCTGCAGCTGAACACGTCCGCGGCGGCGAAGGTCGTCGACGGTGTCGAGCTCGCCGCACGCTCGGTGCGCGTCCAGGTCGGCACGACCGCAACCCCGGCCCGCCTCACCGTCGCCGGGCAGCAGCTCGGCGGTGTCTTCGTATTCTCCCAGGTGACCGGCCAGGTCAGCCCGCAGGCCCCCGCCGGCACGCAGCCGCCGGTCACCGTCCAGGTCGTCGCCACCCGGGTCACGCTGGTGCTGGGCACCACGGACGCGGGCGGCGCGCTCACCGCCGGCGTCAGCCTCACCGACGGCACCGCGTACTTCGCGGTCACCGCGGCAGGCGTCGCCGGCCGGGTCGGCGGCACCGTCCGGCTGGTCGTCCCCGGGGACGCGGTCGGCTTCACCGGCACCTTCGCCGTCGCCGTGAACTCCACCGGCGCGAAGGTGACCCAGGAGGTCTCCCTCGACGACCAGACGCTCAGCCTCTCGCTGCCGGCGGGACCGTACCTGCGGGTGGAGGGCACCGGCGTCGCCCTGGTGATCGCGGGCCAGCGGCTCTCCGGCGACATCAGCTTCGAGAAGTCGGGCACGACGACCACCGTCACCGTCGCCAACCTCCAGGCGGGCTTCGGCGACGGCACCACCGACGTCGTCCGCCTCACCAACGGCACGGGCTCCCTGGTGCTGGACGCCACCGGGCTGGCCGGCTCGGTGTCGGGAACCGTCAGCCTCGCCGTCCCCGGCCTCGACCTGTCCGGCGACCTCGCCCTCGCCGTGGACACGAGCCCCGCCCCCGGCGAGCCCAGCCTGTCGCTCAGCGCCGACGACGTCACCCTCACCGTGGGCGGCTTCGCCCTGGTGGGGAGCGTGGGCGTGGTCCAGGCCACCACCGCCGCCGGACGCACCACCAGGATCACCCTCTCCGTCGAGGTCGACCTCGGCGACCCGATCGGGCCGCTGAACCTGGACGGGGACCTCACCCTCACGCCGACGGGCCTGCGCGGGACGGTCGCGCTGACGCGGACCAGCATCGATCTCGGCTCCGGCTTCACCCTCGACGCGGACGAGCTGCGCTTCGAGGTGGACACCGCTGCGGGAACGGTCGGCTTCACCGGCACCGGCATGGCGATCGGCCTGGGTGGGCCGGTGCTGTCCGGGTCGTTCCTGGTCAGCCGCGCCACCACGAGCCTCGGGGCAGCCCGGACGGTGATCGCGGTCAGCGGGGCGGCCTTCGCCCTCTCGGCCACCGACACCCCGATCCTGGACGGGGTCACCGGCCTGTTCGTCGTCACCACCGCCGGCCTCGCCGGCAGCCTGGCCGGCCGGATCGACCTCGGCGGCCTGCTGCCGGACTCCGTCGCGGTCTCGGGCACCTTCGCCCTGCTGGTGAACCGCTCCGACCAGCCGGTGCGCGAGTCGGTGACGGTGGGCGGCACCACCGTCGCGCTCGACGTGAAGGCCGGGCCGTACCTGCGGGTCGCCGGCACCGGGATCGCGCTCACGATCGCCGGACAGACCCTGCGCGGCTCGGTCTCGGTGGAGCAGGACGGCACCACGACCCGCGTCGTGCTCGCCGACGCCTCCCTGCGCCTGGGCGACGGCACCACCGACCTGGTCGTCCTCAGCGAGGGCAGCGGCAGCTTCGTCCTCACCGGTGGAGCCACCCCGGCGATGACCGGCTCGCTCAGCGTCACGGTCGCGCTGAACGTGCCGTCGGTGAGCCTGGGCGGCACGGTGCGACTGGAGATCGACACCGCGGCGAACAGCCTGCGCATCGGCGGCACCGACGTCCAGCTCTCGGTCGCGGGGCAGACCCTGTCGGGCACCTTGTGGATCACCCAGTCCGGCCCGGCCGGCGCGCGCGTCACCACGATCAGCGCCAGCGGGGTGCGCCTCTTCCTCGGCGACGCCGGGTCCGCGTCCACGACGGACGACGACCGCGGGCTGCAGCTCACCGACGGCCACGGCAGCCTGCTGCTCACCCGCGCGGGCCTCGCCACCCAGCTGGCCGGGACCGTCGAGCTGGTCGGCCTGGACGACACCGGGCTCGTCCTCGGTGCGACCGACGTCGCCCTCGCGGTGAACACCACGACCTCCCCGGTGAAGGACGCCGGCCTGGGCCTCGACCTCCCCGCCGGGCGCTTCCTGCGCGTCGAGCTGGGCAGCACCGCGCACCCGGTGAGCGTGAGCATCGCCGGCCAGCAGTTCGGCGGCGCGTTCTCGTTCGAGCAGGTCGCCACCGCCGGCGCAGACCGCCGGCTGGGCACAGCGGACGACGGCAGCAGCCTCAAGATCGCGGCCACCGGCGTCACCCTCTTCCTGGGTGCGGACGGCGGCACCACCGATGACACCACCGACGACATCGGCGTCCGGGTCAGCGGCGGCACGGCACTGATCCTGGTCACCGCGGACGGCCTGGCCGGCTCGGTCTCCGCCACGGCCACGATCAGCCTCGGCGCGGGCATCGCGCCCATCAGCGCGGGCGTCGCGGTCTCGATCAACCGGATGGCGCGCACGACGGGCGGCGTCACCACGCCGCTGGCGGTCGACGAGCTGTTCGTCGTCGGCGGCAGCACCACCCGGCTTCGCCTCGAGGCCGGCGACTTCGTCAGCGTCGCGGTCACGGGCGTGTCGATCGACCTGGGCGGCCAGCGGTTCGCCACCGACCTCAGCGTCGACCGCCGCGCGCAGCTCGACGACGACGGCAACCTGCCGGCGACCCGCAGCTACCTCACCACGGTCGGGTTCGCCAACCTCTCGCTCCGGCTGGGCAGCGACGGTCGCGACGTCGTGGTCGTCAGCAACGGCTCCGGCACCCTCCAGATCGTCCCGGCGTCCGCCGGTCAGCCGGGCGGCATCGCCGGACGCATCACCGCGACGGTCGCGATCGACATCCCCGGCGTCACGTTCTCGGGCACCTTCGAGGTCTCGCTCAACACCCTGACCCGCGCCTACGACCTCGACGGCACGACCCTGGCCGCGTCGTCGGTCGCGGTGAGCGGCACCGGGCTGGTCGTGGGCATCGCCGGGCAGCGCCTGACCGGCGACGTAGGCTTCGCCCGCAGCGGCACGGAGCTGACGCTCGTGGTCAGCAACGCGAGCCTCACCCTCGGCGACGGCGCCACGACGTTCGCCACCGTGACGGTGAGCACCGGCGCGCTCCTGATCACCCGCGGCGGGATCGCCGGCTCGCTGGTGGCCGGGATCACGCTCTCGCCGACGCTGTCGAAGGACCTCAGCCTGGACGCCACCGTCGTGCTCCAGGTGAACACCACCGCCGCCGCGGTCTCGCGCACCATCACGATCGGTGCGGTCACGGCGTCGCTGGTCGTCCCGAAGAACACCCTGCGCGTGCAGGTGGGCCTGCTGGACGACCCGGCCGCGATCACCCTGTTCGGCCAGAGCCTGTCCGGCGTCGTGCTCTTCGAGCAGACCCGGACCGCGGCCGGGGTCAAGGTGGTCCGGATGGGCTTCAGCGACGTCAGCCTGTTCCTCGGCGACGCCGGCGACCCGGGCACCACCGACGACGACACCGGCCTCCGGCTCACCGGCGGCGGCGGCGTCCTGCTGATGCTGCCCACCGGTTTCGCCGGCGAGCTCACCGGGACGATCGCCCTGGTGAACCTGCCGGTGGGGGTCAGGACCGACCTCACGCTCCAGGTGAACACGCTGGGCGTCGCGGTCACCCAGACCGTCTCCTTCACCGGCGCGGACGGGACGCCCGCGGGCACCCGCACCCTCGTGCTCCGCAAGGGCCCCTACCTGCGGATCGCCGCCAGCAACATCGACATCACGATCGGCAGCCTCGCCCTGCACGGCGACATCGCGTTCGACCGGTTCGGGTCGGGCACCGCGACCGTCACCCGGATCGCCATGGCGAACATCAGCATCGGCGCCGGCGCGGTCTCCGGAGGGCCGGGCGTCACCGGGGCCAGCGGCGCGCTGATCGTCTTCGGCGCTGGCGCGGTCACGGTCCCCGCCGTCGGCACCACCCCGGCCGTGCGGACGGCGACCGGCGGCGTGGCCGGCATGCTGACCGGCACGGTCGCGGTGGCCGGAGACGGCTTCGCGCTCGACGCGTCGGCCGGCTTCACCGTGAACACCACGGGCGTCGCGGTCGACCAGAGCATCGAGGTGGGCACACAGACCCTCGACGTCGCCCTGGCGGCGAGCCCGACCTTCGCCTTCATCGTCTCCGACGTGTCGTTCAGCTTCGGCGACATCCTGGAACTGCGGGCCGGCCAGTTCTCGATCGGCGCCGACGGCACCTTCGCCGGCACCGGGCTGGAACTGTTCGTCGGCAAGGGCCCCTCGAAGCTCGCCGATGGCAGCGACAACCCCGACGCGATCGGCGTGCTGGTCCGCAACGCCAGCCTCGCGTTCGTCAAGGACGCCACCGGCTTCGCCCTGGTCGCCTCCGGCACCTTCGCCCTGTTCGGACTCGACGGCCTCACCGTCTCCGGCACGGTCGCCTTCTCGGTCAACACCAGCACCGCGGCGCTCACCCCGCCCGTCCTGCCCGGCTCGGGGACGCCCGCCGCCGCGATCCCGGCCGGCACCTTCTCGTTCCGGGCCACCAACCTGGCCATCTCGGTGGCCGGGGTCTTCCAGATCGCCGGCAACCTGGCGCTGACCCGCCAGCCCAACGGCGACCTGGACGTGGCGATCACGCCGGCGTCCATCGTGGTGAAGATCGGCGACACCCGCGTCGCGAGCCTGCTCGGCTACGGCGCCTTCAGCATCTCGCGGGCGACCGGCTTCCGGCTCACCACCTTCAAGATGGTCAGCTTCGAGCTGTTCCCGAACACCGACGTGCTCACCGGCGCCGTGACCGCACCGACGCTCTTCCCGACCGCCGACCTCGCCGGCCCGCTGAAGAACCAGGTGCTGTCGACGGCGCCGACGACGATCAGGATCGCGGTCAACGACGTCAACGGTGTGGGCATCAACCCGCAGACGATCCTGGACGCTGCGCCGGAGTTCCAGGTGCTCGTGAACGGCACGGTCTCGACCACCGTCTCGATCGGCACGCCGAAGCTCGTCGGGAACGTCTGGGAGTACGCGGTCTCCGGCCTCCCGGCCAACGGGCTGGTCACCGTCCGCTTCATCTCCGGCTCGTTCGGCGACAACAACGGCGCGCTCACCATGGGCGAGGACGAGTCGTTCGTCCTGTTCACCGCCACGCCGACCCAAACCGCCCCCGGCCCGATCGCGGCCATCGCGTCGCCGGCCAACGGCGGCACGATCACCGTCGGGCAGCTGAACGCCCAGCGCTACCTCGACGTCACCTACACCAGCCTCGACGGTGCGGCGATCGACAAGACCGGCCTCGCCACGGCGCCGTTCGTGCTGTCGGGCAGCGGCGTCGCGGACGCGCAGTTCGCCGGAGCCCTGCTGATGTCCGGACGCGACGCGAGCGCCACCTCCGTGACGTACCGGTACTTCCTGACCGACAAGAACACGGCCAACCAGGTCGGGCTGTTCACCACGGGCACCGTGCTGCTGACCTTCGCCGCCAACGGGTTCGCCTCCACCGACGGCAACCGCAACTTCGCCCAGACCCAGTCGTTCACGATCGACCCGTCCGCGCCGGGGGAGAAGGTGGCCAGCGGAGCCCTCTCGCTCGGGCCGCTGACGCTGCAGGACCCGAGCATCGGGCTGGGCGACTTCGGGTTCGCCGACGGCATGGTCGTGATCACCATCACGCTCACGGTGAACCGCGCCAGCCTCGCGTTCGGCCGCACCGGCGCGACCAACGGCGCCGCCCCCACGAGCGCGCAGACCTCCAGCGGCGTCAGCGTCGACCTGATCGGGCTGAGCGGCAGCTTCGGCCTCGCGGTGGACGTCTTCGGCCTGCTCAGCGGCAACGTCCGGGTCGAGCCGACCGGCGCCTGGTCGATCGGTGTCGCCTCGCTGGCCGCGGAGATCCCGAACGTCGCACAGCTGAGCGCCACCGGCGTCCAGGTGAAGTACGACCCGGACGCGGCGGTCGGCCAGCAGCTGGTCGTGATCAACACCGCCACGCTCACCCTGCCGCGGTTCGGCATCACCGGGAACCTGCGGCCCTACAACCCGACGGCGAAGTCCAACATCCCCGCCAACAACGACGAGGTGCTGGCCGCCGGGCTCGTCCCCGGCCTGGTGATCCGCGACAACGGCTTCACCCTCGGCACAGCGGAGCTGGTGTTCCGCTCCCCGTCCTCGACCCTGCCGGCGCCCGCGGACGGGAACGGCCTGACCTCCACCTCCGGCGCGTCGAAGCTGAGCTTCGGCGGCATCCTCGAGCTGGACGACATCCGGGTCGGCGTGTCCGGGCTGAGCGTCACGATCACCGACGGCAAGGCGGACGCCGACTTCACCGGCCAGATCTACCTGGCCTCCGGCGGCGCGGCGCTGTTCCCGGGCAAGACCTTCTCCGCCACCCTCACCGACCGCAAGACCGCCGACGACAAGCGGGCCGACGGCACCGCGGACGACGAGGCCTTCCGGATCGCCGTCACCTTCACCCGCGGCAAGGTGGACGCCTTCCAGATGAGCGTCGACACGCTCTCGGTGGTGATCGGCAGCTACGTCACGCTGAGCGCCCGCGACTTCCGCCTCGACACCGGCGCGGCCGGCACCGACGCGCTGATGGTGAGCTTCGGCTCGGTCGGTGCCACGGTCAGCATCGGCTCGCTGGTCCTCGGTGGAGAGGGACGCAACTTCGCCTTCACCGGTAACGGCGGCTTCCGGGCGCTCACCGGCTTCGGCATCTTCCTTTCGGTGGGCTCCGCCACCGGCGACTCGTTCAAGTGGCCGAGCTGGCTTCCGATCCGCATCAACGCGCTCGGCATCCAGTGGGACGACATCGAGAACGCCCCCGGCGACTTCGTGATCACGCTGTCCGCCTCGGTCACCGGCCTCCAGGGTCTGGCCGGCCTCCAGTTCTCCGGCACGGTCGAGGGCGTGAAGATCCAGCCGTCCCTGCTGGCGGAGGGCAGGTTCCCGATCATCGCGATCGAGTCCTTCGGCGTCACCGTCGCCGGCGACCTTTTCGGCGGCCAGATCAGCGCCGGCCTGGTCGGCGGCATCCTGCGCCTGGACTCCTCCTACAACATCATCGGCACCTTCGACACGACCACCCCGGTGGCCCAGCGGGTGTTCTACCTCGGCCTCCAGGGCGGCTTCTCGATCGCCGGACTGGCCGGGTTCACGATCCGGCTGGGCCTCAGCGAGCTCGGCCCGCTGTCGGTGTTCCTGAGCGTCGAGGTGCCCGGCGGCATCCTGCTCGAGCCGAACTCCGGCCTCAGCATCAACGACTTCGCCGCCGGGGTGGAGTTCTTCAAGTCCCTGCCCTCGCTGGACGACCCGTTCGCGCTGCGCTCCACGGTCGCCGGACTGCCGACCCAGGAGACCGCGGAGACCTGGCTGACCTCCCTGAAGTCGCAGGTGGCCGCCCAGGCGAAGGCGATCGCGGCCAACCCGTCCATGGGCGGCTTCCTCGCGGCCTTCACCGCGCCGATGGTGATCACCGGCTCGGCCAAGATCTACTCGATCTACACCTCGGAGCAGCTGTTCAACGGCCAGGTGATCCTCAAGATCTCCACCGACGGCAAGGTGCTGATCATCGGCAAGCTGAACTTCCTCGCCGACCAGCTCTCGCTCTCCGGGCGCCTGTACGTCGACCTGTCCAAGGTCGCCCAGGGCAACGCCACGGTGCTGTTCCTCGCCGACATCCCCGACCAGGTCCGCCTGCTGACCCTGTACGGCAAGCTGAAGATGGGCTTCCGGAACTCCTCCGGCAACGAGGTCACCTTCGACGTGTTCGACGCGGCCGACCCGACGGCCACCACCGGCCAGCCGGGCGTCGACCTGGGCGGCCCGGGCAGCAACGGCGGCACGGTGGACGTGGACAAGGCCTCCACCTGGGTCGACGTGGTGTTCACCGCCCCGTCCGGCGCAGCCCTCGACCTGGCCGACATCCTGGACACCGGCCAGGAGTTCACCCTGATGCTCAACGGCACCCCACTGACGCTCGCCAGCGGCACGCCGGTGCCCATCGTCGCGGTGACCACCGCGACCGGGATCGTGTTCGCACCGTTGCTGGTCAGCGGCGGCGTGGCGTCCTACACCTACGACGACGACGGGGACGCGGCCACGGCCGCCGTGACCGTCCAAGTGCTGAAGCAGGCCGACCTCGCGAGCGGGCAGGACCTGCTCACCGCGGCGACCGCAGCCCTGGGCGTCACCCGGTTCCGCTACAGCCTGGCCAGCGGCACGCTCGGGCTGGGCGAGTACACGCTCGCCTTCGCCGCCGGCGCGGTGAAGAACGCCGACGTCACCGCCAACGGCACGACCACCACCGGCGCCGGCAGCGCTGCGACGACGCTCTCGTTCACCGTCGCCGGCCCGACCGCTGTGATCACCGACCCGGCCTCCGGGGCGTCCATCGACATCCACGTGATCAACGGCCGCGACCCGCGCACCTGGATCGACGTGGTCTTCACCGCCCCCGACGGGCGCACCATCGACCTCGCCTCCCTGCTGGACGCCGCCGCGGAGTTCACCCTCTCCGGCGCGGGCCTGGGCACCGCGGCCCTCGACGCCACCCGCGCGCCGCTGCTGGTGTCCGGCACGGGCAGCAGCTACACGATCCGTTACTGGATCACCGGCTCGTTCGGCAGCGGCACCGTCGCCGTCACCCCGCTGGCGGGCTCCTGGTCGTTCGCGACCACCGCGCCGGTCACGCTCGGCACCGTCACGATCACGATCACGGCCGCAGGCAAGGCCGTGCTGTCGCTGACCGTGGCCGACGGTGTCGACCTGGCCTCGCTGCTGGACGCGGCGTCCTACCTCGACGTCGACACGACCACCGAGGGACTCCAGCTGTACGTGGACACCGCCAACAACGTGTCGGTGACCCTCGATCCCACGCGCAGCATCGTCCGGACCGCTGACGGCGTGGCGATCCCGGTCACGGTGGCCGGCACCGGGGCGCTCAGCGTCACGGTGACCGGCGCGACCGGGCAGGTGTCGGAGGTCCTCGCCGACGACGCGTACGCCGGGCACGCCGCCCCGGTCGCGCTGGCGATCAGCGCCAGCAGCTACCTCGACATCACCTTCACCGGGCACGCCGGCTGGACCCTGGACCCGTCCCGGATCACCTCGGACAAGGTCACGTTGTCGGACGCCGGCGCCACAGCGGTGACCGTCTCCGGCCAGGCGCCGATCCTGGTGTCCGGCACCACCTACCGGTTCCTGCTCGACGGCGCGTTCACCGTCGGCGCGGTGGTCGTCACGGTCTCGCTGGCGATGTTCACCCCCGAGGCCGGCCGGGCGCCACCGGCGGACGCCCGCTACGGCTTCACCGTCGTCGGCGCCACCGCGGACTCCGCGGACTCAGGCCAGACGGTCGGCCGCGACGTCATCAACCTCCGCAAGTACATCGAGATCACCTTCCGCGGGTCGTACGGCTACGACATCGACCCGGCCACGATCGGCGGCGGCGAGGTCATCCTCCGCGACGCGTCGGGCGCAGAGATCGCCCTCGGCAGCCCCGTCCGGGTCGGCACAACCAACACCTGGCGGTACTCCTTCAGCGGCACCCTCGCCGTGGGGCGGTACACCATCACCTTCGTCTCCGGCAGCTTCGCCGACACCTCCGGCACCCGCAACGTCGGGGAGACCGAGACCTTCACCGTCGCGAGCCCGACCGCCACCGTGACCGGCCCCTACACCGGCCAGGTCGTCGACGTCGTGGTGTTCAACAACCGGGGTTACGTCGACATCACCTTCGCCGACATCAACGGGTACGCGGTCGATCCCGCGACGATCACCGACGCGGCCGCAGAGTTCACCTTCACCAGCGGCACGGTCACCCTGATCGGCACCCCGGTGCTCGTCAGCGGTTCGACCTTCCGGTACTTCTTCGGCTTCACCGGCTCGATGCCGGCAGCCTCCGGCATCGGCTTCGTCGCCGGCAGCTGGGCCAGCACGACCGGCCAGGCCGCCACGGCGGGCGCAGCGACCGCTGCCACGCCCGTCCAGGCCGTGTGGTTCGACGTCACCTACAGCGGCGTCGGCGGCCTCACCCTCGCCACCCTGCTCACCCGGACGCTGTCGCTGAGCGGTGCGGGAGCCTCGTCGCTCGTCGCGGCCGGCGCGATCGCCGTCGACGGCGACACCGTCCGCTACTTCTACACCGGCAGCCTGGTCGCCGGTGCGGTGGACGTCGGCCTCGCCGCCGGCTGGACGGACGCCGCGGGCAACGCCGGCGCCGCCGCCGCGGGCCACTTCACCCTGATCGAGCAGGGGAAGTCGTTCTTCATCGAGCTCTCCGGCGGCATCCTGCTGCAGGCCCTGGGCCTGATGGACGACCCGCTGCTCGACCTGCACGCGCAGGTCACCCTCGAGATCGACGTGGCGCGCAAGGTGTTCATCCTGACCTTCTCCGGCGCGATGTCGATCTACGGGCTGGGCACGGTGGGCGCCACCGCCGGACGGTTCATCCTCGACCTGGGCGACCCCAGCACCTCCGTCCCGCAGTTCTGGGGCGTGGCGACGGTCAACACCGACTTCTCGGCCCTGGAGCCCTACGGACTGTCGCTGTACGGCGCGGGCACGCTCCAGATCAACCTCACCGGCCAGACCCGCACCGAGACGCTCACTCTCGAGGGCCTGGGCGCCAACGGCGGGCCGCTCACCAAGACCTACGCGCTGAACCCGTACAGCTTCGGGCTCGAGCTGGCCGCGAAGGTCGAGGTCAAGATCCCCACCACCAGCACGGTGCTGTTCCGGGTGCAGGGCGGGGTGTACCTGTCGGTCTCGATGTCCGAGCACCCGCAGATGGACCTCTACCTCACCGGCGAGTTCACCTACGGCACCGGCGCGTACGCGATCACCTACGGCTCGGTGACCGGCGTCCTGTTCGTGCGCACCGACCCCGGCCACATCGGCGTGGCCGGCAGCATCACGGTCGGCGCCGGGGTCTCGGTCGGCCTGCCGACCTTCGAGGACATCTTCGAGGTGACCGGCTCGGTGTCGCTGATGTTCAACACCACGCGCGAGACCCTGAGCCTGGACGTCCCGGTGGCGCTGCGTCCGCTGCTCAAGCCCGGCGACCCGACCACCCTCACCATCTACGCCAGCGCGCCCGGGCTGGACGGCAAGCCAGTGGCGGGCGCCACCCCGGAGTTCTACGTCAAGGCGACGGTGAAGGCGACCATCGCCATCACGAGGGTCATCCGGCTGGACGGCTACCTGGGCATCACGGCGGCCGGCTCCGGCCTCGACGCACGCCTGGAGGTCATCGGTGCCGTCGGCGGGACGATCCCGTTCCTCGGCGCCGTCACCGGCCTGGTGAACCTCAACGCCTACGTCGGGCCCGGCAACACCGGCTTCGTCGGCCGCATCGAGCTGCTCGTCGGCACGAGCTCTGTGCCGGGCGTGAAGTTCAACGGCGCGTTCCTGCTCAGCGTGAACACCTTCGCCGACGAGCGCGAGGTCGAGATCTTCGCCGTCGACCACGACGCGTCCGGCGGCTTCACCGGCTTCACCCTCGACGGCGACGGCAACATGGTGCCCGAGACGGTCACCGTCCCCTCCGGGGTCGCACTGACGATGACCGGCGACCTGGTGCTGCTGAACGTGCTCACGATCCACGGCAGCGTGGAGTTCGCGGTCTCGACCACGGAGCTGTCCCTCCACGTCGTCGGTGACCTGGCACTGGCCGGCATCGGGACCATCGGCGTGGACGCCGGCCTCACGGCGAACGCCAAGGGGCTGGTGGCCTCGTTCGAACTCGTCCTCGACGCGGGGCTGGGCTTCGGCTCCGGCATCGGGCTGACCCTTTCCGGCGCCGTCCTGGTGCAGGTGAACACCACCGGGGCGCTGGCGACGCTCCCCGGCGGCACCACCGTCGCGCCCGGCTTCCTGCTGCGCATCACCGGCACCGTCACCTTCATCGGCCTGGCCAGCGCGAGCGGCAGCGTCGAGATCGCGATCACGCCCGCGGGCTTCCAGCTCGCCTTCGCCGTGCACTTCGACATCGCCGGGCTCGCGTTCGACGCCGCCGGCGCGGCGACCGTGCAGAGCGCGGGCTTCGCCATGCGCCTCGCCGTGTCGGTGAAGGCCGGCGGCGACTCCGGGGTCTTCTCGATCGAGGGCAGCGGCTACCTCAGCCTGAACACCGCCGGCGTCGCACTGCTCGGGATCCGTGCCCACTCGTTCAGCCTCAGCCTCAGCGGCAAGGTGTCGATCCTGTCGATCATCGACGTCAGCACCACCTTCTCGATCGAGGTCGTGGGCAGCAAGTGGGAGCTGCGCGCCACCGCGAGCATGAAGCTGTTCGGGCTGGTCGGGATGAGCGGTTCCATCTGGCTGAACTCGGCCGGCAGCTTCGACGTGTCGCTGTCGGGCTACCTCCAGATCGGGTCGAGCAGCTTCGGCATCCGCGGCGACTTCAGCTTCCGCATCGCCTCGGTCTCCCGCGACAACGGCACCTACTACTTCACCCTCGGGCTGTCCGCGGACGTCTCGGTGCGCGCGTTCGGCTTCACGATCGCCGGCGCCGGCATCTCCGCCTGGTTCTCCCTCGACACCGCCACCGCGGGCCAGAACGGGCGGGTGAAGGTCGAGCTGAGCATCGAGGTCCGGATCAAGTTCCTGTTCTGGACGTTCCGCAAGACCGCCAGCTTCACCCTCGGCTACCTGCAGTTCCCGCAGCCCACCTACCTCGCCGGCGGGGCGGGCGAGACCGAGTCCGACCACACGTGGTCCGGCGGCACGCTCTACCTGAACGTCGGCGACCGGGCGAGCCTGCGCAACATCGGCGAGACCGACACCGCCGAGTCGTACGTGGTCGAGCAGGTCGGCGGCACCGCGGACGACGCGACCATCAAGGTGACCGCGTTCGGGCGCAGCAACACCTACACCGGCGTGACGAGCATCGTCGGGAACCTCGGCGCGGGCGACGACTCCGTGGTCGTCGGCGACTCTGTGCTGGTACCGGTCGAGCTCGACGGCGGCACCGGCGGGGACGTGATCACGGTGTCCGGCAGCGGGACGGCCACCGTCCGCGGCGGTGGGGACGACGACGTCCTGACCGCCTCCGGCACCGGCGGGGGCACGCTGCGCGGCGGCGACGGCAACGACGTCCTGTCCCACGAGGGACGCGGCGCCGTCCAGCTCTACGGCGAGGCCGGCAACGACCACCTGCTCGGCAACGGCTACACCGCGCGGCTGGACGGCGGCAGCGGCGACGACGCCCTGGAGGCCGTCCTCAACGGCGCCGCCACCACCGTGATCGACGGCGGGACGGGCGCCGACAGCCTGCTGCTCACCCTGACCGGCGGCAGCGACACCCTCGTCGTCGGTGCCAGCGGCACCTCGGTGAGCTACACCTCCGGCGCGACCTCCCGGACGTCGTCCGCGGTCGAGGGCATCGTCATCGACGCGGGCAGCGGTTCCGACAGCGTGACCGTGCAGGACCTGGACGGCACCGGGGTCACCGCGCTGGCCGTCCAGTTCGGCGCGGGCGGGTCCGACCGCCTGGTCGTGCAGGGCTCGGGCGCCGCGGACTCCTTCACCGTGGCCACCGCCACCTGGGACGACGGCAACCCCGACACCGCCGACAGCACCCAGCTGCGCATCACCCGGGTCTCCCACTACAGCGTGTGGGCCGTCGGTGCCGTGCGCGCGGAGGGCGACGCCGTGACCGTCCAGGGGCTCGGCGGCAACGACACGATCACCGCCTCCGGCATGGCCGACGACCGCGCGTCGCTGTTCCTCTCCGGCGGAGAGGGCGACGACGTGATCGTCGGATCGCCGTACGCCGACGCCATCGACTCCGGCCTCGGCGACGACACGATCACCGGTGGCGCGGGCCGCGACACCTTCGCCGACGCGGGGGGCACGGACACCCTGGTGGAGACCTTCGACGCCGACATGGGCCTGTACGA
>Ga0102832_1000570_pt1 | contig 51643 bp, 53 predicted proteins | sample EBPBio282013_DNA_FD_88942 | JGI IMG/M metagenome (GOLD analysis project Ga0102832, IMG submission 88942) | Wastewater treatment Type I Accumulibacter community from EBPR Bioreactor in Madison, WI, USA - Reactor 2_5/28/2013_ DNA (Illumina Assembly) | ecosystem: Engineered > Bioreactor > EBPR >...
GCGCCGAACTCATGAAGGCCATCGACACGGTTTTGTCGGCGTAGGTCGCGCCGGCGGCGGGGCAAATTATATCAGATATAATTTTCGCCGATTCCCGACTGGTTTCGCACACCTCGCAAAACCCGCACACGTTGGGAAGTGTCGCGCATGATGCGCGCACAGAATGCGCAAACGATGTGAGGACAACGGGACGGGCGGCGTTACAGCTTGATCAGCTGACGGAGGACTTTTTCCAATCGTAGCAAAAATCGCACTGCGATTTTTGGTGCGATCCCCCGGAGGGTTGATTCTGGAATTACAGCTTGATCAGCTGACGGAGGACTTTTTCCATATTGACCGCCAGCGCCCAACGCTCTTCCTGAGTCAGGGTCTCGAGCGCACGCGACAACTGTTGGAGTGGGTCGCCGCGCAGCAGGCTCTCGCCTTCATCCGTCAGCACCAAGCGATGGACGCGGCGGTCCTGTTTGTCGCCAACACGGCGCAGGTAACCTTTGCGCACAAGCGCGGCGACGGTTTGTGATGCCGTGCCTTTGGTCGTTCCTTGGAATTGCGCGAAGCCCGTGACGGTGCGGCGCTCGATGGTCGCCTCGTCAAAATAGCGCATGGCCGCCCACTGAGCTGGATTCAGCCCGGGCGTGTAGCCAAGATTATAGGCAGCCTTGCCCACCTGTTCGATCAGGCGAGCCAGGCCCCTCGTTGAAAGCTTGGGGTCGCTACGCACGATGTTATTATTTTGAAGCTGACAAAGATTCCCCTCGAGCGGGCAATATATCCGGTCGTCGTTCGAACAAGAAGCAAATTGCTTCACCAAAATGAACCGCTATACAACGCACCCACGCCAAAAAACGCTGCACACAACGGCAGATAAATTTGGAGTCCTTACAAACCCCACCTGCGGTGGCTTTCATGCGACTGCATATCAAAATTGATCGCATATGATGTTGGATCCATTTCATATTTTGCGTCCATTTCTGTTCAAGATGGACAGCGAGCGAGCCCATAAGGTCGCGCTACTTGGCCTAAGGTCGCGGCTCGCTACGGTATTTTATTCCGCGCCGGTCAACGATCCGGTCCTGCATCAGACAGTGTGGAACCGGCTATTCCCAAACCCGATCGGATTAGCGGCGGGCTTCGACAAAAACGCGGTGGCGTTCGAAGCCGCGCTCGATCTCGGCTTTGGCTTCGTGGAAGTCGGCGGCGTTACGCCGCTTGCCCAGAAAGGCAATCCAAAGCCGCGTCTGTTTCGTCTTAATGAAGATCGCGGCGTCATCAACCGCATGGGCTTCAACAACGATGGTCTCGCGGTGGTCGAAGCGCGTCTCAAGGCGCGCACTTCAAGACGCGGGATCGTCGGCGTCAATCTCGGCAAGAACAAGGATCAGACCGATCCCACCGCCGACTACGCGACCCTTGCCGGCGCGCTTGCGCCATTTGCCGACTTCCTCGTCATCAATGTGTCGTCGCCCAACACCCCGGGTTTACGCGCACTGCAAAGCGCCGAACCCTTGATCGCCATCATCCGTGCCGCGCGTGCAGCGATGACGAGCCAAGCGCCGCCGCTCCTGATCAAGATCGCACCGGATCTCACGCCGGAAGATCTCGCCGAAGCCGTGAAAGCTGCACGCGCGGAGAAGCTCGACGGTATTGTTGTTTCGAATACCACCGTCAGCCGGCCCGATTCTCTGCGGTCCGGGCACCGTGCGGAAACCGGCGGTCTCAGCGGTGCACCGGTGTTCGAGCTTTCCACCCGCATGCTTTCGGAGGTCTACAAACTGACCGAGGGCGCGATCCCGCTTATCGGCGTGGGCGGCGTCGCTAGCGGCGCCGATGCTTACGCCAAGATCCGCGCGGGCGCCGCGCTGGTGCAACTCTACTCGGCGCTCGTGTTTGAAGGCCCCGCTCTCGTCAATAAGATCAACACGGAACTCGCCGCGCTCCTGAAGCGCGATGGGTTCGCGTCCGTCGCCGCCGCTGTTGGAGCCGATCATCGATGAGTTTGCGCGCGATCTCCGGCCTCAGCGAAATCCAGAGCGACTTCGACGGCTTCATTCTTGATCTGTGGGGGCTCGTACATGACGGTGAAAAACCTTATCCGCCGTCCGCCGATACGCTTCGCGCGTTGAAAGCCGCCGGAAAGAAAACGATTCTGCTGTCCAACGCCCCGCGCCGCGCCCACGCGCTTGTCGACGCGATGACCAAAATGGGCATCAGCCGCGATCTCTATGGTGAAGTCCTCTCGTCCGGTGAGGCTACCCGCGCCGCGCTTATCAAGAAGGACGATCCGTTCTTCGCGGCGCTCGGCAACGCGGTTTATCACCTTGGCCCCGACCGGGACCGCAGCGTGTTCGAAGATACAGGCCTTACCATTGTCCCTGATCTCGCCGCCGCCAGCTTCATCCTCAATACCGGTCCCGTCAGTCTGGACGAGAAGGTCGAAGATTATCTCGCTGTGTTGGAACAGGGCGCGAAACGCAAGCTTCCGATGGTCTGCGCGAACCCCGACTTCGTCGTGATTCGCGGCGGCCGTCCCATCGTCTGCGCGGGCGCCATCGCGGCGCGTTACAGGGAGATGGGCGGCGCTGTGGCCCTTCGCGGAAAACCCGATCCGAAAATCTATCATCTTGCCGTCGAAACCCTCGGCCTCGATCCAAAGAAAGTGGCCGTCGTCGGCGACGCGCTGGAAACGGATGTGAAAGGCGCGCGCGCGAGCGGCCTTGCTTCAGTTTGGTGCACCGGCGGAATCCACGCCGAAGCCTTGGGCGTGAGATATGGCGAAGCCGCCGATTGCGCGAAAGCCGAGGTTTTGGCGCGGCGTGAAGGCCAGATGCCGACGTTCGCGATCCGCGGATTCTACTGGTAATTACGGCTCGAACTGCTCGGCCACGATACGTTCTTCCAGATTGTGTTCCGGATCGAACAGGACGCGCAGCGCAATCGTGCGGTCTTCGCGCACCGTCACGTCCACCACATCGCGCACTTCCTCGCGGTCGGCTACGGCGGACACGGGACGCTTATCGGCTTCCAAGAGTTCAAGGCGGACCGTCGCGGTTCTCGGCAGCAAGGCGCCGCGCCAGCGGCGGGGGCGGAAAGCGCTGATCGGCGTCATTGCGAGCAGATTGGCGCCAACCGGCAGCACCGGTCCGTGGACCGAGAGATTGTAGGCGCTCGAACCCGCCGGCGTGCACACCAGGATCCCGTCGCAAATCAGCTCGCTCATGCGTTCGCGGCCGTCCACCGAGATGCGGACTTTCGCCGCTTGGCGCGTCTGACGCAGCATCGAAACTTCATTGATCGCCAGGGCTTCGACCTGCTTGCCATCCGCGGTCGTGGCTTTCATCCGTAACGGATACAGCGAAACCTCAGCGGCGCGTGCGAGACGCTCGGGTAAATCTTCGTCGTCATAACGGTTCATGAGGAAGCCGACCGTGCCGCGATGCATGCCGAAGATCGGCGCATCGGCGGACATATAAGTGTGCAGCGCCTCGAGCATGAAGCCGTCACCGCCCAGGGCTACGATCACGTCGGCCTTCTTGGGATCGTGCTGGCCGTAACGCTTGATGAGTGCTTGAAGGGCATCCTCTGCCTGCGGCGTATCGGCCGCAACGAAAGCCACGCGCGAGAAGCTCATGTGCTAACCGCCCGTCACGTTCATATGCCGCGCTACCGCCGGGCGTTTGTGGTGGCGGTCGATGACGAAGTCGTGGCCCTTCGGCTTGCGCGTGATGGCTTCGCGGATCGCTTGCATCAGTTGCTCGTTGCTTTCGCTGGTCCGTAGCGGCGCGCGCAGGTCGGCAGCGTCGTCCTGGCCCAGGCACATGTACAAGGTGCCGGTGCAGGTCAGGCGCACGCGATTGCAGGACTCGCAGAAGTTATGGGTCATCGGCGTGATGAAGCCGACCCGGCCGCCGGTTTCGCGCACGCGCATGTAGCGCGCGGGCCCGCCGGTCGTGTCGGGAATGGAATCCAGCGTCCATTTTTGGGCAAGCTTCGCGCGCACCATGGACAAGGGCAGGTACTGTTCGGTGCGGTCGCCGTCGATATCGCCCATGGGCATCGTCTCGATGAATACGAGGTCGAAGTTCTCCCGGCCGCACCAGCCAACGAATTCGATGAACTCGTCCTCGTTCACGTCGCGCATGGCCACGACGTTGATCTTCACCTTGAGGCCCGCGGCTTTCGCGGCGCGGACGCCCTCCATCACCTGGGCATGGTTGCCCCAACGTGTGATGGTCTTGAAGCGCTCCGGGTCGAGAGAGTCGAGCGAGATATTGATTCGCTTTACACCGGCCTTGGCGAGGCCTTCGGCATACAAGGGAAGCTGCGTGCCGTTGGTCGTGAGGGTCAGCTCGTCGAGCGTCCCGGCTTTCAGATGGCGGCCGAGGCTGTTGAACAGCTCAATGATGTTGCGGCGCACCAACGGTTCACCGCCGGTGATTCGGAGTTTCCGCACCCCAAGGTCCACGAAGGCCGAGCACAGCCGGTCCAACTCCTCCAGCGAAAGAAGGTCCTTCTTCGGCAGGAAGGTCATGTTTTCCGCCATGCAGTACACGCAGCGAAGATCGCAACGGTCCGTCACGGAAACGCGCAGGTAGCTGATGGAACGGCCAAACGGATCGATCATTGTCCTTAGATAGCTGATTTTAGGCCCGGCGCGAGCCGTCTTCGACCACGACCAGTTTTACCACAGCCATGTTCAGGGTCACTTTACCGGCATTTTCGAAGTTCGCCGTGACCCGATTGCCGACCGCCGATTGCACCTGGCCTAGGCCCCACTCGGGCTGGTCCGGATTCCGTACAAGCATACCGGGCGTGAACTCGTCATGCATGCAACAATTCCGCTATCTACCTGTTAATTCGTCGGTATTCCTGTTTTAGATGCTTTCGAGGCCGCTGTCTGCCCTGCTAAACTCTCTGCGGTGTGGGGATTGGGGTTTTAGGGGTTATGAACGATTCGGACCTGGAGCTGGCACAGCTTCTGTGTACGCGCCTTTGCCACGACTTGGCGGGTCCCATCGGCGCCGTCGCGGCGGGGGTCGAGCTCATTGGCGATGACCCGTCCATGGCGGACGCGGAAACCATCGGCCTTATCGGTGATAGTTCCAGCGCCGCCTCACGCAAGCTCAAGTTTCTGCGCGCGGCGCTCGGCCTGGCGCAAAGCACCGCCGGCGATCTCAAAGGGCTCGTCGAAGACTACATCACGACCACCGCCGGCCCCGGTGCGCGCATCGAAGTCACATGGCCTGCGGCGCCTCAACTCGATAAGGCCGCGCGCGCGTTCGGTCCGATGTGGATCCAGTCGGTTCTCAATGTCTGCCTTCTCACGCTGGAAGCGCAGCCAGGATGTCGGAGTCTTGAGATCGCGGTGGAAACCGCCACGTCCGTGAAACTTTCGCTGACCGCGCGCACCGCCGCAGGCCGCACCGTCAACCCGCGTGAGGATTTGAGAAACGCCGCCCTTGGCCAGACAAACGGGGGCCTCACCGCCAAGACGGTCCAGGCCTATTTCGCCGGCAAGATGATCCGCGGCGCCGGCGGCACGATGACGCTTTCCACGCTACCCGACGGGCTTACCGTCGCCGTGGATGTCCCGGCCTTCTCATGAAGTTTTGCCTGGTGGTCGATGACTCTCGTGTTATCCGTCGCGTCGCCGCCAAGATCGTTCAGGATCTTGGCTTCGACGCCGAGGAGGCCGACAACGGCCGTAAGGCTCTCAATGCGTGTGCCATCCGCATGCCGGACGTGATGCTCATTGATTCGGAGATGCCCGATCTCGGTGGCCTCGAGACCGTGACGGCGCTGCGCAAGATGCCCGGCGGCGATAAAGTCGTCGTTATTTTCTGTGCCACCGAGAACGAACCGGCGTTCATCCGCGAGGCTCTGGCTGCAGGCGGCAACGAGTACATCATGAAGCCCTTCGACAGCGAGATCGTCCGCAGCAAGTTCCTGCTGCTCGATCTCCTGGGTTAGGAGGGCGCTTGGTTCCGGACGACTTCGAATATGCCGCGCGGCTGATGAAGGAACGTTCCGGGCTCGTGCTGACGCGCGACAAAAGCTATCTGCTCGAGAACCGCCTGATGCCTATGGTGCGTCAGCATAACTTCAAGTCGTTCCACGAGCTTGTCGCGGCGCTGCGCGCTGGCGATCCGGCTCTGCAATCGAGCGCGGTCGACGCCATGATGGCCAAGGACACCGCCTTTTTCCGCGATTGGAAGCCGTTTGTGCACTTCTCCAAGATCGTGCTGCCGAACATCCTTTTCGCCCGCCGCGATCGTAAGCAGTTCCGCGTGCTGTGCGCGGGCGTTTCGACGGGGCAAGAAGCGTATTCCGTCGCGATGTCCCTCCGTGAATCCGCCGCGCAGTTTTCGGGTTGGCGCGCCGAGATCGTGGGCGTCGATCTGTCCGCGAGCGCCATCGCTTCGGCGATCAACGGACACTACAGTCAATTCGACGTCCAGCGCGGCCTGCCGATCAAGGCGCTCCTACGCCATTTCACCAAGGACGACGACGGATGGCAGCTGAGCAGCGACGTGCGCGATATGGTGAAGTTCCAGACTTGGAACCTTCTCACCGATATCTACCCCTTGGGCCGCTTTGACGCCATTTTGTGCCGTAACGTCATGGTCTATCTCGATCTCCAGGCGAAAATCGATCTCTTGCAGAAGATCAGCCGCAGCATGGCGGACGACGGTGTTCTGTATCTCGGGACGCAGGAACCACTCACGGGCGTTTCGGCGGCGTTCCGGCCTGTGAATCGCGATCTCGGCATTTACGCCGTGCACCGGCCGGACAAAATCCAGCTCAACTCCCTCGCGCTGCCGCAAAAGCACTAGGCGCAAACAAAAAAGGCGCGGCGCCGAGGGCGCCGCGCCTTTGGTGTCGATGAAACGCCGTTAAGCGTTGACGGCTTTCTTGACGCTCGGCGCGGCTTCCGCCGCTTCGCTTTCGCGCAGCACGTAACCGCGGCCCCACACCGTCTCGATGTAGCTTTCGCCTCCGGTCGCGGTCGCCAGCTTCTTGCGAAGCTTGCAGATGAAGACGTCGATGATCTTCAGCTCCGGCTCGTCCATGCCGCCGTACAGGTGGTTCAGGAACTGTTCCTTCGTCAGCGTCGTGCCCTTGCGCAGCGCGAGCAGTTCGAGGATGCCGTATTCCTTGCCCGTGAGATGGAGCGGCTGATCGTCCACTTCCGCCGTGCGGGCTTCCAGGTTTACGGCCAAACGGCCGACCTGGACCTTGGGCTGAGCGTGACCCTTGGAGCGGCGGACGATAGCTTGAATTCGCGCGATGAGTTCGTCGCGGTTGAACGGCTTGGTCAGATAGTCGTCGGCGCCGACGCCGAAACCTTGGACCTTCTTATCGGCCTCTTGCAGGCCCGAGAGGATCAGGACCGGGGTCGCGATCTTGGAGCTGCGGAGCTGGCGGATCACGTCCATGCCGTCCATATCGGGCAGCATCAAATCCAGGATAATCAGGTCGTAATCGTAAATTTTACCGAGATCGAGACCGTCTTCTCCGAGATCGGTCGAATCGATGACCCAATCCTCTTTCCGAAGCATGGCGGTGATGGCTTGAGCGGTTGAGGGATCATCCTCAACGAGAAGAATACGCATGATGTTGTGCCCCCGAGTAACCCCGCACACTACATTCCGTTAAGGAGATTAACATGGGTCGGTAACCCCTCCTAACGAAACCTTGCCGCGAATTCCGTCCTTCTGGCCGTCCCGCAGCGGTGCAATGTCTTAAGGATTCCTCATTAACCTTTCCCAAAGGTTAACGTCATTAACCTTCTCGGTAATTTTTGCCTAGTTTTTTGGGGAGTTGTTAACGAGGCCCCGGCTAGGCTCTCTCCACCAGCGTAAAAGCGATTCGAGGACGGCTCTAAGTGGTTAATATTGCAACGTTATTGAGCGAGCTCGACCGAATCCCCACCTATCAGGTGTTCGGCAAGGTCGCTGCCGTTCAAGGTCTCCTTATCGAAGTCTCCGGGGTTCAGAACAACCTCTCCGTGGGGGACCGCTGCAACGTGATCACCCGGGATGGCCGCAAGGTGATCTGCGAGGTGGTTGGATTCCGCAGTGGCCGCGCCCTCGTTATGCCGTTCGGCCCGCTGGAGGGAATCGGCCTGGGGTGCCGCGCCGAAATCGCCGACGCCGCCCCCGCCGTGTACCCGGACGATTCGTGGCTGGGCCGCGTCATCAGCGCCATGGGCAAACCGATCGACGGGCGTGGACCGCTCAATGTCGGCCCCGTCGCCTATCCGATCAAAGCTTCTCCGCCGCCGGCGCACGACCGCAAGCGTATCGGCAGCAAACTCGATCTCGGCATTCGCGCGCTCAATACGTTCACCACCAGTTGCCACGGTCAACGTATGGGCATCTTCGCCGGGTCCGGCGTTGGTAAATCGACCGTGCTCTCGATGATGGCGCGTTATACGAATGCGGATGTGACCGTGGTCGGTCTGATCGGCGAACGTTCGCGTGAAGCGCGCGAGTTCATCGAAGACGATCTCGGCCCCGAAGGTCTCGCGCGCAGTGTCGTCATCGTCGCGACGTCCGACGAGCCGCCGCTTACACGCCGTCAGGCCGCCTATCTCACGATGGCGGTGGCGGAGTACTTCCGCGATCAGGGTAAGAACGTTCTCTGTCTCATGGATTCTGTGACGCGCTTCGCCATGGCCCAGCGCGAGATCAGTCTTTCCGCGGGCGAACCGCCGGCCACGAAGGGCTACACACCCACGGTCTTCGCTGAACTGCCGAAGCTTCTCGAGCGCGCCGGTCCCGGCAAGCGCAAGAGCGGTAATATCACCGGCCTCTTCACCGTGCTCGTCGAAGGCGACGATCACAACGAACCGATCTCGGACGCCGTGCGCGGTATTCTCGATGGTCACATCGTGCTGGAGCGTCCGATTGCCGAACGGGGCCGCTATCCGGCCATGAACATCCTGAAGTCCATCTCGCGTACGATGCCGGGCTGCAATACAGACGAGCAGAACGCGCTCATCCGCCGCGCGCGCAAGCTCATCTCGTCCTATGAAGACATGGCGGAGCTGATTCGCCTTGGCGCTTACCGCAAGGGTTCGAATCCCGAGGTGGACGAAGCCATCTTCTATTATCCACGCATCGAGGAGTTCCTGCGTCAGGGCAAGGACGACCATACCGATCTCGAGACGTGCTACAAACTCCTCGCCGAAGCGATCAAGCCGAACTCCGCGCCCGTCATCGAGGCGCCGCCAGAGGGGCAGCAGATGCGTATGGCGCCGCCGGCCGGCGCCGGACCGCGCCCTGTCGGCGTGCGTGTCCGCCCGCCCGCGCGGTAGCCACGTAAATGGCAAAAAAAGACCTTCATAATCTCATCCGTCTGCGCAAGTGGGATGTCGATGAAAAGCGGCGCAGCCTGGCAACGCTGCTGCGTCACGAAGAAGCGGTGATCGAACGCCAGAATGCGCTCGAAGCCGAGATCCAGATGGAAATGGCCTTCGCGGCCAATGCGCCGGTCGAACTGCGCGGCACGCTGCCGGGCTATATCGCGCTCAGCGATGAGAAGCGCGAACGTCTCGCGCAGGCTTTGCGTGAAGTGCAAACCCGCGTGGCTTACGCGCAGGACGAACTCGCGGAAGCTTACCGGCGCTCAAAGACTCTCGAGGTTACCCAAGCCAATCGCGACAAAGAGGAAGAACTCGAGCTCGCGCGCAAGGAAGAGGAGGATCTCAACGAGATCGGCCTTAACCTGTTCCGCCGGCGCACGGCGGTCGAAACGGCCTAATCCTTGACGGGCGCCGGTGCGCCAAAGGCGCCGACGTCGTTGATCGCGTCGAGCGGGACGTCGGGGCTGAGCTCCCGTACCACCATGAAGCCCGCCGTTCCATCGGACGTCACGACGCGTATCCACTGCCCATCGGGCGCGGTCTCCGTTGCGAGAACCAGCGTGCCTGTCTTCAGCATCGCTTCCATCTGATAGCTCGCGCCCGGGCCGGTCCGCACCGCCGCGCCGTCTCTGGTCACACTGTACACACGCCCGATCATTTCTTCGGTTTGATCGGGGGCCCTGGTCGCGGGTGCGGTCAACTTCGCATACAGGTCTTGCGCCATGGTTGTCAGCGGCATGGGCGCCGAGGTGACCGCGAATGTGCCCAAGCCGCCGACGATCAGGGCCAGCGGCAGCACCTGCACCATTGGCGCCCAGCCGGGCTTTGCCCAGCGGTCCTTGATGGCGCGGGCCGCATTGCCCATCGAGGCCGACAGCGGCGTCAGGAATTGTTCGACTTCGCCGCGCAAGTTGGTGGCCTTTGCGAAGGCCAACGCCTGTTCGCCGGCGCTGCGCGCGAGTTCCATTTCGCCGCGCGCGCGGAACGCCCGCGCCTGGCGCAAGAGTAACCGCGCGTTACGGTCCGCTGGTTTGCGCCCGCCGCGCACATTATTGACGAGCGCTTTCACCGTTTCCTTCGGTCCGTTCGGCCAAGCCCACCATCCGGCGAGCCAGGTCACCAGTGACGCGCGAACGGCCGCGCGGTCGGCGCAGCTGCGGCAGAACACATCCGCTACGGTGCGTTTCTGCACCGTCTTCAACCGGCCCCACACCAGGTCGAACACCACATAGCGCGGTTGCGCCGTGATCTTGCCGCAGCGGCACAGCGCGGGCTCCTCAACGGATGGTTTTGGGTTTGAGGGCTTGGCGGCCGGTTTCGGTTGTTCGGCGCGTGCCGGCTCGGGCTTCGCTTGCGCCTTTTTTTCCGCCTTTGGCTCAGGCTTGGCTTCGGCCTTCGGGCCAGCCTTCTGTCCGGTCTTCCACGGCCGGTCATAGGCCGCGCGCGTTTCCGGATCGCTCAAGGTTTCATAGGCCTCGTGCAGACGGTGGAATTGCTTGGCTGCGATCGGCGAGGGATTGAAGTCGGGGTGAAGCCGCTTGGCCTTATTGCGATAGGCCGATTTGATAGCATCCGCGTCGGCGTCCTCGGCAATGCCGAGCGCCACGTAGTATCCCTTGGGATCGCGGGTCAGGTTGGTCATCAGGCCCGTTTGCCAAAAACCTGGAAAGAAGCCGTTAATAGCCCGTCAGCGGCAAAGGGTGGATGCCGGCTTTCGCGCCCGAGAACGGCCGATAAAAGGAGCCCAATTTTAGGCCCAAAGGCCAGCTTTATCAGGTGAATTTCCGACATTGAGCGGGTCGGCGAATTTCTTGGTCACCTGGAAGGTCAATCCCCCCTTGAGGCCCATCGCCCCATTGGCGCTCGTGAAAATGCCTGTCAGACCGCGGCGCATCTCTTCGGGCAAAGCGTCCTTGGTCCGCAGCACCATGTCGAAGGCGCGCAGCTCCTTCTTGAACATGCCGTCGAGCTGCATCGCGCCGAGGCGGGAGAGATTGAGGTCGATGAGGAAGCGCGTGGCGCTACCCTTTCTGCCGCCGGCGCCGTCCGTATCCGCGTCGCCCTCGCGCCGTGTGATCAGTGCGATGCGGTCGATCTGTCCGCCCGCGTTCCAGGGTACGGGCAGCGCACGCCATTCGGCGCCGCCGTCACGCACGCGTGCGGAAAGTTCACCGACTTCGCCGGATAAGGTGCCCGCAAGATGCGCGCCGCGCGGGCCCGCTTTTTCCAGTGCGCGTAGGGTCGTATCGCCCGGCCATTGACGCGCGTCGCCCGTGCGCATCGCTTGCACGAAAGAGATTACCGCCGCGGCTGTACGCGGGCCGCCGTCAGGAATGGCTTGCGCGAGCTGTTGCGCGGCGATGGGGTCGCTGCGCTGAAGCACGCTGATGGACTCGATGAGTGTCGGCCAGCCGGTATATGCGCCGGCGGGACCGCTCATTGGCATCGCGCTCGGGGGGAGCGGAAGGGGCAAGGCCGCGCCCACACGCGGCGGCGTCGTGGCGGTCACTTCAAACACGATCTTGGTGCCCACCGGCAGATTGGCGCGCACGTTCAGCTGAACTTGGCGGTCCTCGATCTCAACGATGGGAATGGAGTCGGCGTTTGCGATCACCGTACCGGTCACGGTGGCGAGAGGTCGCGTACTTTGCACATGAGCCGGCGGTTGCGGCAGGACGGCCGGTTGCGCGCTCGTCAAAACCAGCCCGGGCTGGGGTGATGTGAGTGTCGGCGCCGTCGTGGTGACGACGGGCGGGGCGCTTGGCGTTATGGGGGGCTGCGGCAGGACGGTCGGCGCTTGCGCGAGAAGCGGTGGCGGCGCGGTGACCGGCGCGGCGTTCGGCAGCTGCATGCTGACGATTTTCAGCGCGAGTTCGCTTCCGCTTCCGACCGGGAGGCTCGCGAGTGTCGGCGGCGCCGCAGGCGTTGCGGGCTGCTGAAGCGCCGTATTCGGCGCGGCTTCGATCGCGGCGGGCGCCTGGGTGATGATGGCGGAAATCGTTCCGGCCTGCACGAAGGGCGTGGGACCGTTTGGCGTCCACGTCGCCGCGAGCGGAAGAGGCTGCGGTCCCGGCAGGATCTGTGTCGGCGGTGTGAGAGATGGCGCTGGCGTAACGGGAGGCGAGGATACGCGATTTTGCGCGAGATATTGCGCGGTCGCGGCGCCATCCACGGTCGTGATTCGTATCGTCACCTGTTGCGGCGTAGCGCGCACGATCTCCAAATCGACGTGCGCCTTCTCCGGCAGCACGATCGGAAGACGTACGGCGATATCGCCGACGGCCGTATGAAGTACGATGGCCTGTTGCGCGGGCGCATTGGGCGCGGTGGCGGGGATCGGAGCGTTAGGTGGGGGCGGAAGCACCATTGCTTCAATCGTGGTGCCGACAGGCAACGCCGCGATAGCCGGCGGCGGCTGGGCGATCACGATCGTCGGCGCCGCCGCCGCCGCCAGCACTTGCGGCAACGCGACGTTCGGCGGCGGGACGGTGGTCATGGCCGTCTAAGGGTTAAGGCGCGAGAAGCCGCTCGGCGATGGCTTCCACATCCATGGCAGCCTCGGACGAGGGCGAGCGGATCAGGATCGGCGTCTGATTGCGGATGCATTCACGCACGCGTGCGTCGCGGCGAATGATCCCGGCCAGCGGCGGCGAGATTTTCAGGAAGCCCTGACACGCCTTGAACAGCGTCTGATAGGTGCGCTCGCCTTCGCGCGTCGAGTTCGCCGCATTCACGACGATGCGAATATCCGCCTGCGGACGTTCCATGGATGTGATCTTGATGAAGGCGTAAGCGTCGGTGAGCGAGGTCGGCTCGTCCGAGGTGACCACAAGAATGGTGTCGGCCGCTTTCGCGAGTTGACGCACCGACTTTTCAACACCGGCGCCGAGATCGAGCACGATGCGATCGTAGCGGCCCGCGAGCAAGGCGAGGTCTTCGCCCATGATCTGAAGACGCGAGAGCGGGATGTTCGCGAGTGAGCCCGAACCGGAACGTCCGGCGATCACGTCGAACCCGCCCGGTTCGTACTGCATCGCCGCCTGGTTCAGCGAAAGCTTGCCGGCGACGACGCTACCGAGGTCGTACTGCGGCATGAGGCCGAGTTGGATATCGATGTTCGCGAGACCCAAATCGCCATCGAACAACAGAGCCTTTTGTCCGCGGCGCGCGAGCGCGTGCGTGAGCGTGATGGAGAAGAAGGTCTTGCCGACGCCGCCTTTGCCCGAAGCGACGGCCATCAGGCGCCCGCGCTTGGCCGTAACCGCCGGGCGCCCCGCGAGACGCGGGCCGGCTTGACCGGCAGCGGGAGCAGGACCCAGCGAACGCACGCCGGGGGGAACAGTCGTCGTCATCTCTTAACCTCGGAACGAATGCCGGTGGGGCGCAGCACTTGCGCGGGCGGCTCTTCCACACGCGGCTGAAGCTCTTCTTCGGGCGGCAATATAAGCCGCGCCATGGAAACGGGATTGACGGCGCACAAACCGGTGGCGACGTGCGGGTTCAAACTCACTTCGCTAAACATTAACTGGCCGGCGTCGGCAGCCGCCAAGATTGCGCCGAGACGGCGTGTCATATCCAGGCGTGTAGCCAGAAGGCGTGTCGCGCCCGAGGCGCCGAACGCCTCGCCAATGTCGGCGGCTTCCTGCGCGTCGCCGCCGGCGGCGAGCACCAGAATAGGCTCCACGTCGGCCGCGTTCTCCAGGTTACGCAGGTAGTCCATGTCGTGCTGGCTGAATGGGTTCAGGCCCGGGCTGTCGATGAACACCAGGTCATAGCGGCTCATCATCTCGTTCACGGCAAGCCCAAGTTGATCGGGCCCGCGCACCTGGCGCAGTTCGACCTCGAGGATGCTTGTGAAAGCCTGCAATTGTTCGATGGCGCCGGCGCGAATGGTATCGGCCGTGATCACGCCCACCGGTCGTCCGGCGAGGCGCGCGCGCGCGGCGAGTTTCGAGCAGGTGATGGTCTTGCCGGAGCCCGGCGGACCGACCAGCATGAAGGGGCGAGGTGACTTGCGCTCGGGCAGCGGCGCGAAGTCGAAATGGTCTTCAAGGGCGGTCGCGCAGGCCATGGTGGGCGAGCCGACTTCGACGGCGGTGGCGGCCTGAACCATCTTCTCGATCAGGCGCGCGGGAACACCGTGGTACGCGAGCGCTTCACGGACTTTTTCGGCGAACGGTGTCGTATTGCGGCCCGACAGCGCGCTGGCGATGGCCTCATCGTCAGCGGGATCCTCGAGCGCGGCCGTGATGCGCACCCCTTGGCCGTCGGAGGCCCGCTGGGTCGAGACGATGATGGCATCGTCTCCCAGTTCCTCACGCACCATGCGCATGGCTTCCGCCATGGTCGGCGCATTGTACGACTTAAGCCGCATCCAATCCCCGCACCAGGTACGCGCCGCGTCTGGCGCTCCTGGTCCCTAGTCTCTGAGCGTGTGGCGGATTTGACGTCCTGCGGAGCCTGCAGCGGCTACGTAAGGAACTTCAAATCCACATGCCACACGCCAACATTTATAACGCTAGCGCCATATCGCTTCCAAAGCTCGCTCGATATTTGCTGCAGGCGCCCGCGAACTTTGGAAGCGGGCGCTCGCGGCTAGATCTGGCCCACGGTCCGGATCTTCGCCTTCGGATGAATTTCGTTTTGTGACATTACCACGGTCATCGGCCGGAAGCGGTCGATAATCGAGCGCACATAAGGCCTGACCGTCGGCGATGTCAGCAGCACAGGGGTTTCCCCTTGCATCGCAAAGCGCTCGAAGTTCTGGCGCACGGCCGTGATGAACTCCTGCAGCTTCGAGGGCGCCATGGATAGCTGACGGTCGTCGCCTTGGCCGGTGAGCGACTCGGCGAATTCCTGCTCCCATTCCGGCGAAAGCGCAACCAGCGGTATGACTCCATTCTCGTCTACATTCTTATCCGACAACTGGCGCGAGAGGCGCGCACGCACATGCTCGGAAATCATGAGCACGTTGCGGGTGATGGCGCAGGCTTCCGAAATGCCTTCCAGGATCGTCGGCAGGTCGCGTATGGAAATACGTTCGTTGAGCAGATTCTGCAGCACGCGCTGGATGCCGGCCACGGAGATCTGCGACGGGACGACTTCGCCGATAAGCTTCTGCTGTTCCTTGTCGAGTTCGTTGAGCAGCTTCTGCGTCTCGGTGTACGAAAGCAGCTCCGCCATGTTGTCGCGCACGACTTCGGTGAGGTGCGTGGTGATGACCGTAGGAGGGTCCACGACGGTGTAACCGCGGAACAGCGCTTCTTCGCGGTTGGCCGGATCGATCCACAGCGCGGGCAGACCAAACGTCGGTTCCTTGGTGCGCTCGCCCGGCAGCGAGATTTCCTCGCCGCGAGGATCCATGACCAGCAGCATGTTCGGGCGCAGGTCGCCTTTGCCCGCTTCGACTTCCTTGATGTACACGGCGTAGGAGTTCGCCGGCAGCTGCATATTGTCCTGGATGCGCACCGCGGGCATCACGAAACCCATGTCGGTGGCCAGCGCGCGGCGCAGCGACTTGATCTGGTCGGTGAGGCGCTTGTTGTCGTTGTTGATCAGCGACAGGAGGCCGTAACCGAGCTCCAGGCGCACCATATCGATCTTCATGGCCTGACTGATCGGTTCTTCCTGAACCGGCACTTCCTGCTTCGCCTTGATCTCTTCGAGCTGTCTGGCCTTCGTCGCCTTGGCGCCGTTCTGGAACGTCACGTATGCGGCGATGCCCCCGGTGAGGCTGGCGAGCAGAAGGAACGGCAGCGCCGGAACGCCCGGCAACACCGCCATACACACCGCGAGGAAGCTGCTCATGCCGAGCGCTTTGGGATTGTTCGTGAACTGCTTGGCGAGTGCCGAGTCCATCGTGTCCTTGATGCCGCCTTTCGACACCATAAGACCGGCGGCGGTCGAGACGATGAGCGCCGGGATCTGGGTGACAAGACCGTCACCGACGGTGAGGCGCGTATACGTGTCGGCGGCTTCGGCGAAAGGCAGGCCGCGCTGGGCCATGCCGATGATCATGCCGCCGATGACGTTGATGGCGGTGATGATGAGGCCGGCGACGGCGTCGCCGCGTACGAACTTCGAGGCACCGTCCATGGCGCCGAAGAAGTCGCTTTCTTTCTGCAGGTCTTCGCGGCGGGCCTTGGCTTCTTGTTCGTCGATCAGTCCGGCCGAAAGGTCGGCGTCGATGGCCATCTGTTTGCCGGGCATGGCGTCCAAGGTGAAGCGCGCCGTCACTTCGGCGATACGCGTCGAACCTTTGGTGATGACCATGAAGTTCACGAGGCTGAGGATCGCGAACACGATCACGCCGATGATGAAGTTGTCGCCCATGATGAAGCCGCCGAACGCCTGAATGACGTGACCGGCGGCGTGCGTGCCTTCGTGGCCGTGCGAAAGGATCAAACGGGTCGAGGCCAGGTTGAGCGCGAGGCGCAGAAGGGTCGCGATCAGCAGCACGACCGGGAAGGAGTTGAATTCCATCGCCCGGCTGATGAACACGACGGTCATCATGATCAGTACCGCGAGGGTGATCGAAAGCGCGAGCGAGATGTCGAGCAGCCATGCCGGCAGCGGCATGATGAGCACGACCATGATGAGCACGATGCCCATCGCGAACCCGAGGTCGCCGCGGCGAAGCGAGGCAGAAATGCGCTCGCCCATCGCGCCGAAATCGAAACCCGGTAGGGCGCCGCCTTGCGCAACCGCGGGCGTACCGGCCGGCGCGGGGACACTCGCCCCGCCTGGTTGCGCTGTTTGTTCGGCCATCCTCAACCCTCTTGAACCTCGTGCCGCGCACCGTTCCGGCGGCGGCGAAAGCGCCGTTGGGCTATGGCCGCCGCGGGCCATACTTCCCCGCGCAAAAGCCGCTAGTCCCCTCGCGCGTTAACTTTTGCCCGCGTGTGGTTAACACCTCGTTTAAACCGGCAATTTTTGCCCATCCCGATTTGGGCCCGATTTGGGGTCAGACTCCATTTCTTTAATTTACTCTGACCCCAAATTTCGCTAGGCTTATTTTTCCACGATTTCAGGGGGTTAGATGGCGCGTTTGGGCCGATATTTTGTGGCGGATCAACCTCTTCATGTGATCCAGCGCGGCAATAATAAGAGCCGCATCTTCTTTACGCGGGACGACGCCACGTCTTTCCTCGGCTGGTTGGGCGACGCCGCCGAGCGGTACGGCCTTTCGATTCACGCTTACGTCCTCATGCCCAACCACATCCATCTGCTCGCGTCGCCGCAGGACGCCGAGAGTCTGCCGCGCACCATGCAGTCGGTCGGCCGGCGCTATGTGCGCTACCTGAACCGGCGCATCGAACGGTCCGGCACCCTGTGGGAAGGCCGCTACCGCGCGACGATCGTCGATACCGACGCTTACTTCCTGCGTGTTGCACGCTATATCGAGCTCAACCCCGTGCGCGCCGCGCTGTCGCCTGACCCCGCGGCCTACCGCTGGTCGAGCCACCGCGCCAACGCGCTTGGAAACGCCGATCCGCTCGTAACCCCACACGCGCTCTATCTTTCGCTAGGCCCCGACGCCACCGCACGCGCGGAATCTTACGCGGCGTTATTCGCCGCGCCTCTGAGCGATGACGTACTCGCCGCGATCCGCGGGGCCACCAATCGCGGCTGGGCTCTCGGCGATGAAGCTTTCCAGGAACGCATGTCGGCGGCGGGTGGCCGCCGCGCGAAACCACGCGCGAAAGGACGCACGCGCGCGAACGCCGATGCGCCGCCCTCCGGCCCATCGCCGGATTTCCTCGCCGGTTAGCGCCTCAGCGCTTTCCGTTCGCCATATCGATGTACTCCTGCAGGATCGCTTCCACGTCCGGTACGGGCAGCGCCCACGCCGAGCGCGGCAAGGTCGTTGCGCGGCCGCGCTGCAGAAGGCGCGCCGGCTGCGGTAAGGCGAGGCTGGTGAGGGATACTCCGTGCGCCGCCAAATCGAGCGCGGGCACGGGTTCGATCCGGCGCCCTGGGAAAGCTCGCCCGAGAACCTCGAGCGCGTTTTCGTCGGTTGGAGCGTCGAACACAGGCACAAGCACCGCGCCGTTCAGCGCAAGAAAGTTGGTGTAGGACAACGGTAGCGTCCGGCCGTTCCGCGTTACAGGCGGCGGTGCGCAGAGATCGATCAGTGTCAGCGCACGCCCCGCGGCATCCTTATTGCGCGCGAGCGCAGCCCGCGCCACACGCAAAACCTCCGCATGCGGGTGCCCGTCCGGTGCGGTCGACGTGGCGACGACGCCCGGTGCGAGGAAGGCCGCCAGCGCCCGCACATCGGTGCAAAGCTCGTCGTCGGGCAACGCCAGCTCCAGCCATATCACCCGCGCCGCGCCCAGCCAGCGCTGCAGAATCGCAAACCCTTCAAGGCGGGTGACGCCGGGATTGCGCGCGATGTCGAACACGCTTTCCGCAAGCGCCATCAGCGTGCCTTCGCCGTCGGCGGCAAAGGCGCTGCCTTCGAGTTTCAAGGGGGTACGGAAACGCCTCACTTCCGCATAACCGAGGAGTTCATGCGCGAAGGTTCCATCGGTTTCCGTCGCGGCGCGTCCGCCCCAACCGCTGAATCCCCAATCGGTGGCGGCCGAACCGCCCTTTCCGTCGACCAGGAAACTCGGCCCGATGTCGCGAAGGCGCGCCGACCCATGGCGCAGAGAGACGATGGTGACACCGCCGCAGGCCTTGCGCGCCGCATCCTCGGCGCCGGGCGAAACAACCAGGGACACCGGCTCATAGCGTCCGGCGATGTGCGCGATGCGCGCGACAGTCTTTTGAAGTTCGGTCTCATGCGGCCACGGCAACCAGATCTGCGCGTGCCGTACGTCGTCGGCCGGCAGGTAGAATCCGTCGTCGCCTGGTGTCGTGGATGCGCCGGCCGCGCCCGTCATGGAAAGCCCCCGAAGAGACCCGACATTAGTGGCGCGTGAACGCCTCCGAAAGTCGAATTTTCCCGATTTGAGAGCAAGCAGCGGGATGCGGCCCGGGGATACCAGCGCCATTTTTCCCCGGATGCTTCGAACGTGCTAAAAGGAAAATCCATGAGCGCTCTTCGCAAATCAGCCGTCACTCCGACCGAACAGGATCCGCGATGGGCGGCCGTGGTCGCCAAGGATCCAAGCGCTGACGGCCGTTTTTATTATGGGGTGAAGACGACCGGTGTTTACTGCCGGCCGTCCTGTGCCGCCCGGCTCGCCAATCCGCGCAACGTCAGTTTCTATGCAACACCGCGCGACGCCGAGGCTGCGGGTTTTCGCGCCTGTAAACGCTGCAAGCCGATGGGGCCTTCGCGCACGGCGGAACATAGCGCGACGATCGCTTGGGCCTGCCGCATGATTGAAGGCGGCGAGGAAGCACCTTCGACGGCCCAACTCGCCAAGATCGTCGGCCTCAGCACGTTTCATTTTCACCGCTTATTTAAATCGATGACGGGCCTGACACCCAAGGCTTACGCCCAGGCTCATCGCGCGCGCGAGGTTCGGGCGCGCCTGCCGCGCAGTGCTTCAGTCACCGCCGCCGCTTACGACGCGGGCTTCAATGCCTCAAGCCGCTTCTATGAGAAGTCGGTTGAAATCCTTGGCATGAAACCCGGCGATTACCGGCGCGGCGGACCCGGTGAACGCATCCGCTTCGCGCTCGCGCAATGTTCGCTTGGCGCGATTCTCGTCGCGGCGAGCGAAAAAGGCATCTGCGCCATTTCCCTGGGCGACGATCCCGAAGCGCTCTTGCGCGAACTCGAGGACCGCTTCCCGAAGGCCCAATTGATCGGCGGCGATGCCGCGTTTGAACACACGGTTGCGAAGGTGATCGCCTTCGTCGAGAAACCCGGCGTCGGCCTCGACCTTCCGCTCGATGTGCGCGGCACGGCCTTTCAGGAGCGTGTTTGGCGTGCGCTGCGCAAGATCCCGGTAGGCCGTAGTGTGACCTACGCCGAACTCGCCGCGAAGATCGGTACCCCCGCGGCGGTGCGCGCTGTCGCGGGCGCGTGCGCCGCGAATACCATAGCCGTCGCCATCCCATGCCATCGGGTCGTGCGAAAGGGTGGCGCGCTATCGGGGTATCGGTGGGGTGTTACGCGCAAGCGGGCCTTGCTGGACCGCGAAAGCGCGAAGAAAAAAGCTTAAGCACGGCGATTGCATTTTATCCCGGTGACGCGCGGCGCAACACAAACACACCGCCGGTATCAATCATAAAGTCAAAGCGAGCCGACGCGCTCTTCAACGTTCTCAGGACCGGTCCATCCGCGAGTTCGCGCGCAATGATACGGATGGTTTCCAAAGATGCGCCGGCGTGATGGCGATCGGCGCGCAGGAGCGCCTCGACAAGGGGCAAGTGATCGAGAGCGCGGTTCCCGGCGCGGCGAAATAGAGCGTGGGAATAAAGACGAAGACGCCCAAAAACACCTGGGCCGCCAGGATTTAAATCCGTGGCGGCCCGGCGGTGTTTCTGTGCGGCGGAACGAAGGCCTAATGAAAATCCTTTGAGCTCGGTTTGCGCCGGCCCGTGTATCCGGCCGTGAATCCGGCATCTAGAAACGGGCGCAAAGGATCATCCTTGAACTCGTAGTCGACCCATAGGTCGCGAGCATACTGTTCGCGCGAGCGGGGCCAACCGGTCGCGCGCAGCGATGTGCCCAATTCATAGGCCATATCGATGGCCTGCTCCGGTGTTGTTGTTTGTGTGACTTGAAATGTCATTGGGGTTCGCGCCTCTTTTTTTTTGCCTCATCTTCTCGCGCCACGTCGGCTGCCCCAGACGCGGACGCGGCGGGAAGACGTCGAGAGGCAAAACGCGAATACCGGGCTTTTTGTTTCCGCTTTCACCGGTTGCGGGAGGGAAACGGCGACTTAAAAACAAAAAAGCGCCGGGTACGAAAACCCGGCGCTTTAAAGTAGCACCGCGCTCCGGCCGTGCGGCCAAAGCGCGGTGATCGGCCTAGTCCATCACGATTTCAACGCGGCGGTTCTGAGGCTCTTTCACACCGTCACCGGTTTGAACGAGCGGCTCGGACTCACCCTTGAACATCACGACGATTTCCGCGTCCTTGAAGCCCTGCTTGATCAGCTCGGCCTTCACCGCGCGCGCGCGGCGTTCGGACAGCGCCAGGTTATACGCGGGCGTACCCGAGGTATCCGCGTGACCGGTCGTGGAGATGCGAACCTTGCCGTTCTTCTTCGCATAGGCGGCAGCTTCCGTGATGATCTTCTGAGCGTCCGTGCGGACGTTCGAACGGTCGAAGTCGAAGAACACAAGGAACTTCTGCGGCACCGGCGGCGGAGGAGGCGGCGGCGGCGGCGGCGGGGGCGGCGGCGGGGGCGGCGGCGGAGCCGCGGCGGGGGCCGGGGCCGGGGCCGGAGCCGGCTTCGCGAACGAGAAGCGCAGACCCACGAGGATGTTGTGGCTCTTGTTGTCGTAGTCCGTCATCGTTTCGGTACCGCGGGACGCGAAGTCCATGTTCGGCGCGACGATGTAACGGTAATCCACGAACCACGCGAGGCGGTCGCTGATCGGACCTTCCACACCGGCGATGCCCTGCCATTGCAGGTGCGTGTCGGTGTTATGATAGATCGGACCCAGGCCCTGCACACGGCTCAGCTGCGTCTCGGCATAGCCGAGGCCCAAACCGAGGTAAGGCGTCACGCGGCCACCCACCGGCTGGAAGTCATAAATGCCGTTGATGCCGAGGTGCCATGCTTCCGTGTCACCCGAGGCCGGATAGGCCTGCAGAGCCTTCACGTCGGCATCGCGATAACCGAATTCCAGTTCGAGACGGAATCCGGAATCCATTTTGTAGCCGCCGGCGACCGTGCCGATCCAGCCGTTGTCGAACGAGAACTTGCTGCGGGGAGCCGAAGTTGGCGCGCCCGTCAGGTTAACGCGGTCGTGCTGCGGCATGTTGATGCCGGCGCCGAGCGAGAAGTAGCCGCCCGGATCCACGGCGTGCGCCGAGGTCGAGATCGCGGCGCTGGCTGCAGCAGCCATGAGCGCGACGGATAGTCTTTTCATTGCTTATTCTCCGATAATGCGTATGCGAAAGGGGGGATCGCAAACGACCGCAACCATGGCGACAGGACGGTCGGGCCGCAAGGCTACAAACGCGTCTTTTTGACTTATTTCTCAGAGTGTTGCGCCAATACAATACGAAATTGCATCGGGCGATATCCCTCCGCCACATGAACGCGTGGCCAAAAGGAAAGGTTCCCGCGCCGCTTTTAAGATTTTTGCGGCGCAACCGTGCGCGGGGGCGGACGAAAAGATCCGTGTGGTTTCGGTGCGAACCGGTTAGCCCACAAGCTGCGGCGGGATCGGCTTGTGGCCCGGCGTTTCGTGGTGAAACACCTGGCCCAGGTCGCGCGCATTCACCCGTTGGCCGCAGCCGCCGCAGCGGTAAGACAATTCGTGCTGCTGGGAGAACGGCGCGTCGAACGGCTTGGCGATCCGGCCCGAAAACGGATTGTTGAGTTTGAGGGCGTGGAATGTGGGACCGTTGGTCATGCATTCATAACGCGGCTGCGCGAAATTGGTTCGGGTGGCAACCTTCACAACATTGGGACACATGCGTGCCGGCGACTTCGTGGGCACGCCGTCGTCAATGCGGCGGCGCTCGCGTCGTCGCGCGCCTTTCTTCGAAACATGGGCCAGGCCTGTCGTGATCGTGAAGCGCGGCACGGTTCACCCACCAGCATCGCCATCTTTCGCGATGGCGGGCCGGTCTTTCTCACATATTGAGCCGAACGTGTGGCGCTGCGCCACGGCGCTACCTCTATTTTATTGAGTCTGCGCGGCATGGCCGGGGAACTTCACAAGCGGCTTTCTCGTTTTATCCGCATTCCGTTGCCGTGCTTGTTGCCTCAGGGAGTGTGCCATGCTCCGCGTTGTCATGTGTATTGCGGCCTGCGCTCTTCCATTTGGGTTCTCGTCCTCGGCCGGCGCGCAGTCTTATGTTTCTCTCAGCGGTGAAGCGGCCATCGCTTCGCCCGGCCGGCTTGGTCCTCCAACGTCCATTATGCGGCACTATATGCCGCACGCGGCTTCGCCGGCGCGCGCGCTGGGCCTGCTCATTGACGGCGCGGCGCCTGTCGCGCCGCCTGCGCCCATCGCTGGGATTTCCGTCATGGCGCCTCAGCCGATCGCGCACAACGCGGCGCATGATCTCGGCACGGGCCATTCCGCTAATGTTGTGGCGCATGTGAAAGGTGCCGGCCGTGAATAGGACCCGTGTCGCCGGAGCCGCGAAAACGGTTGCGGTCCGGATGAAGGAAAGGGTCGGCAAGATGCGGAACGCCGTAGGGCGTCGGTGGGATTCGGCGAAGAAGGCCAATCGTGAAGCGCGCGGCGGGGCGTACTAACCGGGCGACCCCACAGACTCCCTGATCTTTATTTCGGTATCTGTCACGCCGGGTTCCCCTACTTGATCGGTGAGCCCGGCGGATTATTTGGCGTGGTGGTCGGACGTTTCGCCGTAACGGGTGCCGCGCAAAGACCTTATGCCGCGCACATCCGTCCGGTGACCGCCGGCGATTCGGCATGTGTGTGACATGAGGAGACGAATGATGATGAAACTTGCAGGCAGCGTCGCGGCCGTGATTCTGACGAGCACGGCGGCATGGGGTGCATGTGACGCGGAACGCCATCCCATCCCGGCAACGCGCTATGAAATGAAAGGCGCCGAAGTTCTCGACAAGGAAACGGGCCTCACATGGCAGCGCTGCAGTGTCGGACAGACGTGGCAGGACGGCCAGGGATGTGTCGGCACGGTCCAGGAATTCGATTGGCGCGGTGCGAAAAAACAAGCGCGCCGTGGTTGGCGGCTTCCGACGCGCGAAGAACTCGAGACCCTTGTTTCCAAGGCCTGCACGCCGTCCATCAATCCTGACGCGTTCCCAAATCTGGATCCGTTGAAGCTCTGGTATTGGAGCGCCAGCGAAACGGAACGCGGGTTGGCTTGGCTTGTCCAGTTTGGCGGGGGCGCGACGTTCAATGGCTATCAGACGGCGCCGAACGCGGTGCGTCTGGTGCGTGGCGGAAGGTGACAAACCACGTCACCGGTCCGGGCTGGCGCGGATGTGACCGCGCCAGCCATCCTAAATGCGCGGAATAACCTTGCGAACCATTCTTAATTGCAATACACCGGCATTTGCTGGTTGTGGGCACATTAAGGACGATTTCGATGCGGGCGCAGGCTGCGATTTTCTTTCGGCGTTTTTCTTTTCTGATGGCGCTCTGCGCGGGCGGGCTGTTCACGCCGCATGTGCAGGCGCAGGACAGCGCCGCCGCGCCTGTGTCGGCGGCGTCCGATCCCACCGCCGACGTGCGCCAGATCTGGCAGCTCGTCGATTACATCGCCGTTGATTATGTGGGAGCTGTCGCGAACGGAGCGGTGATCAGCGAGGGCGAATACGCCGAGATGACGGAATTCGCGGCGACCATTCATTCGCGTCTCGCAACGTTGCCCGCGAAAGAAGGACAGGCCGCGCTCATTACCCAAGCCGAAGGCTTGATGGCCGCGATCTCGAACCGCGCCGCCCCGACGGAAGTCGCGCAGCTCGCCAATTCGCTGAGCGCCGCGCTCGTTGCGCTCTACCCAGTGCCGGTTGCGCCGGCCACGGCGCCCGATCTCGGCGCCGCGCAAGCGCTCTATGCCGACAATTGCGCCGCCTGCCACGGTCTCGAAGGCCGCGGCGACGGAGAAACCGGCGCGCACCTCGACCCGCCGCCCATTGCCTTCACCGATCATGACCGCGCGCGCGTCCGCAGCCCGTTCGCGCTCTATGAAGTGATCACGCAAGGCGTCGCCGATACCGGCATGGCCAGCTTCGAACAGTTGCCGGCCGATCAGCGCTGGGTGCTCGCCTTCTACGTCGGCAACATGTCCGCGACGCCGGAACTGCGCGCCCAGGGCGAGAAGCTGTGGCAGGACAGCGCCGCGGTCCGCGCCGCCGTGCCCGATCTCGCGACTCTGACCGCCGCGACCGAAGAAAAACTCGCCAGCGCCATCGGCGCCGAGCAAGCCCGCGCGGTCACGGCATATTTGCGCTCTTCGCCCGGCGTTGCCGAGCGGCCGGCCGCGGAAGGCGGTCTCGCCATCGCGCGTGCGCGCCTTGCGGAAAGCGTGAAGGCCTATGAAGCGGGCGACGCCCGCGCCGCCGGCCAGCTTGCGCTATCCTCCTATCTCGATGGTTTCGAACCGGTGGAAGGCGTACTACGCACGCGCGACGCGGGCCTTCTCGCGCAGGTCGAAACCGCCATGGGTGAGTATCGCACGCGCATCAACGCCGCCGCGCCGGTCGCCGATGTGATCGCGCAGGCCGCCGTGCTGCGTGGCCTGTTCGACGCCACCGACGCGGCGCTCTCGCCGTCTGCCGACGACGGCACCGCCGCCTTCCTCGGTGCTTTCACCATCCTGGTGCGCGAAGGGGTCGAAGCGCTGCTCGTCGTCGTCGCCATGATCGGCTTCCTTGGCAAGGTCGATCGCCGCGACGTGCTGCCGTACGTGCATGGCGGTTGGGCCGCGGCGTTGGTCGCCGGCCTTATCACCTGGGCCATCGCGGCCTACTTCTTCGAAATCGACGGTGCCAGCCGCGAGTTCACCGAAGGCTTCGCCGCTTTGTTCGCGGCCATCATCCTGGTCGCCGTCGGCATCTGGATGCACGGCAAGAGCCTTGCCGGCCGTTGGCAGGCCTACCTCAAGGAACAGATCTCATCCGCGCTTAGTAAGAGCTCGGCATGGTTCCTGTTCGGCCTCGCGTTCGTCGCCGTCTACCGCGAGGTGTTCGAAACGATCCTCTTCTATATCGCCTTGTGGGCGCGCGGGAGTGTCGGCGCCATCGTCGGCGGCTTCTTTGCCGGCGTCGCGGTGCTGGCGGTCATCACTGTCGTGATGCTGCGGACCAGCAAGCGCCTGCCGATCTCGCAGTTCTTCGCGTGGAGTTCCGCGCTGGTGGCGCTGCTGGCCATCGTGATGGCGGGCAAGGGCGTTGCGGCGCTGCAGGAAGGCGGGCAGCTGCCGCCGAGTGTGGTGAACTTCCCGCGCTTTGAGATCCTGGGTGTCTATCCGTCGCTCTACTCGCTGCTCGCGCAGCTCGCGGTCATCGTCGTGATCGTGCTCGGGTACTTCTACAACACCCGTAGCGCCGCGAAGGAGCACCCCAAGGCCGCCTAACGGCGGAGCACGTAAAAGTAAAACCGGCCAGCCTCTCGCGGGGCTGGCCGGTTTTCTTTGTGCTCATGGCGCGTGGATTACCGCAGCGTGAAGGCTTCGGTCGTCGCGATCAGGCTGATAAGACGGCGATAGTTGTTCTCGATGGTCGCGGCGGGACGCCGGGCGCTGATCGCGGTTGGGGCGCCGTTCGGGCCCGCCTGATCGGAGATGAGGACGTTCATATTTTCCGGCGGCAGGAGTTCGCCGATCATCCGGCGCACCCAGTACTCCACCGTTGCCGTCGCGGATGTCGCAGCTGCGGCTGGTGTTTGCGCCGTCAAACTCGTTTGCACCTCGCGCCAATTCGGAACCTGGAACAGGAGATTCCATGTTGCCACGTTGGCGCCTGTCGCGAGCCAGTAGGCATTGAAATCGGGACGGCCATCCGGCGCCGGCCAGGCGAACAGACCATCCGTAAGACGGTCGAGCGCCGTCGTGGCCGTGGTGCCGGCCCCGAGAATGGAGTCGGTCGTACGCAAAAGCGCGATAATTCTTTCGTACGGGCGGCGCACCTTGCCGATCGGGTGCGCATAGATGTCGTCCCCATTCATGACAATGGCGCGCAGCACCTGCGCAATCTGGTCCGGCGCATTCTGGTAAGTCCGGAACGCCGCCACCGCGCGGTCGTAAGCTGCGAGGGGAATGCTGTCGCCGAAAATACGGCGGATGAGGCGGCCGCAAACATAGCGCGCGGTCGCGGGATGCGTCGCGATCGTATCGAGCATGGCACGGCCCTGCGCCATGTCGCCGACCACGTTGGCGAGATTTCGGCCGAGTACGGATGTGGCGCGCGTATTGTGCTGCGTCGGGTTGTAGATGAACTCGCCAGTGTTCGGCAGCGTCTGATTGCCGGTGGTGCGTTGCCCGGTCTGCAACGTCCAGCCGGAAAGTGCGCGCGAGGCCTGAATGACATCCTGGTCGGTAAAGCCGGCCGGCGTGCCGTCGGCAAGGCGTGGCGCCGGCGTCACGTCGCCCACGCCGTAGTAGGCCTCCCCGCCCAGCGTATGAAGCTCCATGATCTCGCGCGCGTAGTTCTCGTTGGGCGTCGTGGCCGTGCTGAGGTAGTTGTCGAGGTAGATCAGCATCGAGCCGGCGGTGGCGGTGGCTTCCAGAAGCGTCCGGAAGTTGCCAAATGCGTTGGGGCGGATCGCGACGCGGTCGAACACGGGCAATAACACCGTCGCCGGCTCAGCTTCGTTTTTGCTGATATTGAAATGATTGTGCCAAAAATCGACCATGAACTCGCGCAGCTGGTAGCTGCTATGCGTGTTGCGCATCCATGTCGCGGCCAGGAGTTCTTGGCGCACGCGCGTACGTTCCGCGCCTGAAATCGCTTGGCTGCTGGCGCTGCGGTTAATGGTCCAAAGATCGGGTACCGGCAGATTGAGATAGTTGAAGGGGCGCATCTCGTCGACGGCCGGCCAGGTCCCTCGTGTTGAGGCGGGGTCCGAGGCGGCGTAGTTGATTCGCATGGTCTGCGCGGCGAGGTGCCCGGCCATGTACGGATCATCATCCGGCGGCGGGCGCAGTTGATCCTCGAGCCAGGCCTGTAAGCCGGTGAAACTGACGTTTCTCTCCTCGAGGTCGCGCGCCCCGAAGGTCAGCCGATTCAGCGCGATGCGATTTGGCGTTGGCATTTTGCCCTCTTGATTACTCGAAAATGCCCAGCGGCGCGTATTTCAGCGTCGGGAACACCGACGCGAGTTTGGCTTCTGTGCGGCGCTTTACTAGAATTTCCGCCAGCACCTGACGGTAATCGGTCGTGACCGCGAGATCGCCCGCGTTCAGCGCTGCGGGCGCGAGACCCGGCCAACTTCCGTAAATTTTCCCGCCTTTTGCGTTGCCGCTGAGGATCAGCATCCCGGACGCCGAGCCGTGGTCGGTTCCCTGATTGGCGTTTTCTTGGAAGCGGCGGCCGAACTCCGTCATCGTGACAAGCGTGATCCGATCTTGGTAATTCGCCATATCTGTCCAGAACGCAGACAAAGAGCGGGAAAATTCTGTCGTTCGGGTCGCGAATTCATTGACCAGATTGTTGTGCATATCCCAGCCGCCGTAATCGACCGTCACGACATCGACGCCGACGTTCATGCGGATCAGGCGGCCCACCGCCCGCAAGGACGCCGAGAAACTGCCGTTCGTGTAGCCGGCCGTGCCCGAAGGGTCTTGAAAACCCGCCAGCCCGGCTTGAACGTCCTGAATGGTCGTCAGGGTCTTGAGGACGGAATCTTTGTACGGCGTTCTCGCGCCGCTGCTGTTCAAAAGACGCATGACGTTGGCGTTTGGAGTGCCGCCCGACACGTTGAACGACGATGGATCGGCGATCGCCACTGATGCCGCCTGGCTGAGGAGCGCGGTGGGCGTGGTTGATCCCTGGGCGACCACGGAAAGATCGTTGGGCACGCCAACGGATGTGGTGTGACGCGCGAGCCACCCGGAATTCATGGCGGGATCGGCGTCCGCCGTACCCTTTTCCATATTGGCCTGGCAGGTGAAGTGACTGCGGTCCACGGTGTACAATCCCGTCGCATGCACGAAGGCGAGTTTACCGCTGTCGTAGAGGGGCTTTAGTTCCGGCGCGCTGGCGCTCAGATAGAAGTCTGTGCCGTCCAGCGTGCCGACACCGATCCCCGCATTGGCGCCGGTCAGTTGCACGCGGATGGACCGGCGCGCGTTTTGATAAAAGATATCGCCCGCGGGGGACAGCATCTGTAGCCAATCGCAGGCGCCGCGCTGGAACACGACGACGAGGACATCGCGCGCCGGCGCGCCATCTGCGGCGAAGGACACGCTGACGCCGGGCGCGATCGCAAGACCGGCGGTCGCGGTCATCCCGGAGAGAATCTGGCGTCTGGATATCTTCATGGCGAACCTATCTGAAGGCCTGTTCTGTCATCGCGAACGGCAATGCCGTCGCCGCGCCGTTTCTGGCGCAGGAAGAAAGTGCTCGATGTTGGAGAAAGTTTGTACGGCGCGCCTGCAAGGCGGCGCACGCTCCGGACATCACGCCATTCAGCGCGACGCGGTCGGCATCTGGAGTCGCCGGAAGCATTCTTGCCCCTTTTGAACGCCGGGCCGGACTGCTCCGGCGAGGCTGCCCCGATCATATCAAAAATCGCACGAAGTTCGGGATATTCGTGCGGCCGACGAAAAGCGATCCAATACCTCTGGGGGCTATCGCGCATCATCGCTGAAACCTTCTGGAACCATTTGAAATTCCAGGAAAGATGGCTCCCCAGTCAGACCGTTACATTACACCTAAAACGTCTGAAGACATGCCGGCGTTGCAACTTTTCTGATCTATAATTACGGGCAAAAATTAAAATTCTCGCGCATAGCGCGATGGTCCTGGAGGGGCCTCAACGGCCTTTCTTGCGTCCGGCGAGCGCTTTTTCCAGTGCGGTCGCCACGGTATCCATGATGGTGACGCGCGCGAAATTCTTGCTGTTGGCCGCAATGATGCGCCACGGCGCGGCGTCCCGCGATGTGCGTTTTACCATCTCGTTTACCGCCGCCGCGTAAGCGTTCCAGTTTTTGCGATTATGAAAATCGTCGGCAGTGAGTTTCCACTGCTTCGCGGGATCCTTGCGGCGTTCCTTGAAGCGCTTGAGCTGCTCATTCTTGTCGATGTGCAGCCAGAATTTCAGGAGCACGATACCTGACGCCGTCATTTCTTCTTCGAACGTGTTGATTTCGTCGTAGGCGCGTTGCCATGCGGACTTTGGAATCAGGTTGTCGACGCGCTCCACCAGGACGCGGCCGTACCAGCTCCGATCAAAGATCGTGATATGTCCGGCGCGGTCAAGTGCGCGCCAGAAGCGCCAAAGATAGTGATGTTTACGCTCCTCGTCGCTTGGCGCCGCGATGGGCACGACCTTGTAATTGTAGGCGCTTAGTCCGTAGGCGAGCCGCCTGATGGCGCCGCCCTTGCCCGCGGCGTCCCAGCCTTCGAAGGCAAGAACGGTCGAAATACCGGCCTGGCGCGCGGCCTGCTGGGCCCTGTAAAGGCGGGCTTGCTGTTCATGGAAGGCGCGCGCGTAATCCTTGTCGCTCATGGATTGGCTAAGATCGACGGCGGCGAGGATATCGTGCGCCGGCACTTTGCGTGGCACCGCGGCGTGCCCGCGCTTCGGCGTGCGGGCCATGCGTTTTAAATGCGCCGTGAAACTCTTACGTAGGATATCGAGAATTTCGAAACGGCGCCGATTGGCGTCGCGGCCCCCGACGATGTGCCACGGCGCGCGGCCGGTATTTGTCTTGGCAATCACGTTCGCCGCTGTCTTCACATACACGCTGTAGGGCGGCTGTGGCCGCCACGCATGATCGGCCGGGCGGAGTCCGAAGATCGGGTCATCGCCGTCGTCTTTCTGGCTTTTGCGATGGTGCCGCTCGGATAGGTGCAGCCAGAATTTCAAGATGAGGGCGCCATCGTCGGCCAGGGTCTGTTCGAACGTCGCGATATGCCGCAGGCGGTCGTCGCCGCGCCCGACGGGACGCTTCGGATCGAGGCCCAGAAGCTCGCCGTACCAGCCTTCCAGATACAGGCCCATCGCGCCCGCCGCAGGCAGGCTGCGCCAGTAGCGCCAAAAAGGCGGGCGTTCGCTTTCCTCGTCGCTCGGCGCGTCGAACGCGTGGGTTTCGACCCAGCGTGGGTCCATCCAGGTATTGATGACGTTCAGCGTGTCGATGACCCCGGCGCCTTTCACGCCGGCCAGGACGACGATCACCGGAAATCGGGCCTTGTTACGAATCTCCTGCTGCAGCTCGATCAGATCGAGCCGTAAGTCATCCTTTAGCTTGCGGAAATCCCCGTCGGACAGGGGCTCGGCCTTTTCGGCGGATTTGAAGATTTTCGCGGCGGGAGAAGCTTTTGCGGGACTCACGCGGACCTCGTGGAAAGCAGGAGCTGATATGCGCCGAGCCCGCTTGGATTCCGGGGAAGACTATTGTATTTCCGGCTCCACCCCGGCGCGGGATGCCACGGGGCCGTTCCGGCCCGCTCATGAGCCGCATCCCAACTTGTATATAAGGAAGTGAAGCACCCCATGGCAGTTCGTGTCGCACTCAATGGCTTCGGTCGTATCGGCCGCATGGTTTTCCGCGCGATGGTCGAAGCGAAGCGCTCCGACGTCGAGTTCGTGGCCATTAATGACCTCGGCCCCGCGGAATCCAACGCCCACCTTCTGCGTTTTGACTCCGTGCATGGACCGCTTCCGGCCGAGGTCAGTGTCGAAGGCGACGACATGGTCGTCAACGGCAAGCGCATCAAGGTGCTCAAGGAACGCGATCCCGCGAAACTTCCCTGGAAAGATCTCGGTATCGATATCGTAGCGGAATGCACGGGCATTTTCTCCGATAAGGAGAAGGCGCAAATCCATCTCGGCGCCGGCGCGAAGAAGGTCCTGGTGTCCGCCCCGTCCGCGGGCGCCGATTTGACTGTGGTTTACGGCGTCAATCACGACAAGCTCAAAAAAGAGCACAACGTGGTGAGCAACGCATCCTGCACCACCAACTGCCTGGCGCCCGTTGCGTACGTGCTCGATGAGCTGTTTGGTTTGCAGCAAGGCTTCATGACGACGATCCACGCCTACACCGGCGACCAGTCGACCGTCGACACGCTGCACAAGGACCTGCGCCGCGCCCGCGCCGCCGCGCTCAGCATGATCCCGACCTCCACCGGCGCTGCGAAAGCCGTGGGTGAGGTGCTCCCGAACCTGAAGGGCAAGCTGGACGGCACGTCGATCCGCGTGCCGACCCCGAACGTCTCGGCCGTCGACCTCAAGTGCGTGCTTGGCAAGGCGGTGACCGAAGCCGAGATCAATCAGGCCATGACCGACGCGGCCGCCGGCAAAACGTTCAACGGCAACCTCAAGAACGTTCTGGCCGTGAATTCGCTGCCGCTCGTGTCCATCGACTTCAACCACAACCCGTCCTCGTCGACCTTCGATCTCACGCAGACCAAGGTGATGCCGGGAAACTTCGTGCGTATCCTGTCGTGGTACGACAACGAGTGGGGTTTCTCGAACCGCATGCTCGACACCCTCGTCGCCATGGGCAAATTGCTCTAAGGCGTCGTCCGTCCCTTGCTCGATAACCCTCTCCCCCTCGTGGGGAGAGGACAGGGCGAGGGGGTATTTTTGTTTTCCTACTTCGCGAGCGCCTATGGCTTCCTTCAAGACTCTCGACCAGGCGAATGTTGAGGGCAAACGTGTCCTCGTACGCGCCGACCTGAATGTTCCGATGAAAGAAGGTCGCGTCACCGACGCAACCCGCATCGAGCGTCTCGCGCCGACTCTTAAGGATCTCATCGCCAGGAAGGCGAAGGTCATCGTGCTCTCGCACTTCGATCGCCCGAAGGGCAAGCGTGTGCCCGAGATGTCCCTGAAGCCCATCGCCCCCGTGCTTGCGAAAGCCATTGGCGCCGATGTCGCCTTCGCCGCCGATTGCATCGGCGAAGACGCGAAAAAAGTCGTCGACACGCTCCAGCCGGGCGATGTCGCGCTGCTCGAGAACCTGCGCTACCACAACGGCGAAGAAGCCAACGATCAGGCCTTTATCAAGGATCTCGCCGCGCTCGGCGATGTTTATGTGAACGACGCGTTCTCGGCCGCGCACCGCGCGCACGCTTCCACCGAAGGTCTTGCGCATATGCTGCCGGCTTATGCCGGCCGGCAGATGCAGGCCGAGCTGGAAGCGCTTGCCAGCGCGCTCGATAACCCGAAGAAGCCGGTGATGGCGATCGTCGGCGGCTCGAAGATCTCGACCAAGCTCGACGTGCTCAACAACCTTGTCGAGCGCGTGAATCTGCTCGTCATCGGCGGCGGCATGGCCAATACGTTCCTGAATGCCCAAGGGATCGACGTCGGTAAATCGCTGTGCGAACGCGATCTCGCCGAAACCGCGCGCGGGATTTTGGAAAAGGCCAAGCAGGCCGGTTGCGAAGTCGTCCTGCCGACCGATGCGGTCGTGGCCGAAGGTCTTAAGGAAGGCGTTGCGACGGCCGTGGTCGATATCAAGGCTGTGCCGGCCGACACGATGATCCTCGATGTCGGTCCCGCGAGTGTCCGCACGCTCGAAGCCAAACTCGGCGGCTGCAAGACTTTGCTCTGGAACGGCCCGCTCGGTGCGTTCGAGATCAAGCCGTTCGACGTCGGCACCAATGCCATCGCCAAGGCCGTGGCGGCGCTCACGGAAAAAGGCGCGCTGATCTCGGTGGCCGGCGGCGGCGATACCGTCGCGGCGCTCAACGCCGCGGGCGTCTCGGAAAAGCTGTCCTATATCTCGACGGCGGGCGGCGCTTTCCTCGAATGGATGGAAGGCAAGGAATTGCCCGGCGTGAAAGCTTTAGGGGGTTAATTGATGAGCCAGTTGCTGGCGATTTTCGCGACGGTCTTCTTCGCGGAGTTGGGCGACAAGACGCAACTGGCCACGGTTCTCTTCGCCGCCGACAAGGAGCAATCGCGCTGGTTGATCTTCTTTGCGGCCGCTGGCGCGCTCGTTCTCTCCACGGCCATTGCGGTCGTGCTCGGCACCCTCGCCGAGAAGTATCTCACCGCCATCCCGCTGAAACTCATCGCCGGCATCGGCTTCGTGGTGATTGGCGCCTGGACGATCTGGGGTCACTACAATCCCTGAACCAATTTCAGGGCGATCCATAGAGCAAAGGCCGCGATCATCAACGCCGACGTGCGGTTGATCCACACCAGCGTTTCATCGGCAAGGCGCGCGCGCACCGTGCTCACGGCGCCGCACAGAATGAGCCACCAGGCGAAGGACCCGGCGAAGACGCCGAGCGTCAGCGCCGCGGAATATGCGTAGCCGCCTGTGAGGCCGACGCCCGCGCCGACGAACAGCGCGAGGAAGGTGAGGATCGTCATCGGGTTGGCCAGCGTCAGCACGTACATCTGTGCCGCCGTCGCCGGGCCCGCGCCCGGCGCTGCCATGTGTTTGGGTGTGGCCGCTTCGCGCCAGATGCGCCGGGCCAGCCACAGCATGGCGAGGAGTCCGGCCGCGCGCAGCGGGGTCTGCAAAGTCACCAGGAGCACCGTGACGGCGGTAAGGCCGAATGCGGCGACGGCCGCGTAGGTGGCGTCGGCCAGCGCGATGCCTGCACCGGCGGCCAGCCCACCACCGAACCCACGCGTGAGGCTCTGTTGGATGCAAAGAAGGCTGATGGGGCCGACCGGCATCGCGATGGCGAGCCCCAGCCCGAAGCCGGTTGCGAATGTGATCCAAAGCAGCGTCATGGTAGGAAGATAGAATGAAACAGGGGCTGATCTACAGTGCGGCCGCATGCGCCGAAATCGCCGGCTGCTTTGCCTTCTGGGCTTGGTTGCGCCTCAACGCGCCGGCCTTTTGGGTCCTGCCGGGCGTGGCGAGCCTGTGTCTGTTTGCATGGCTGCTCACCCTCGTGGAAAGCGGCTTCGCCGGTCGTGCGTACGCGGCCTACGGCGGCATCTATATCGCCGCCTCGCTCGTGTGGATGTGGTTGGTGGAGAAGTCCCCGCCCGACCGCTGGGATCTGACGGGGGCGGGGCTGTGTCTCGCGGGGGCGGCCGTGATTATCTATGCGCCGCGCTAACGCGGCCTACGCGCGCCGGCTCAGGCTCATTTGCAAGGATTTGTCTCTGCGCCGCGCGCGAAGGCGCGCAAACAACAAACGGCGGCGCTGCGCGGCGAGCTTATCTATTCGAGCCCGTTCCGTCCCATCTGTAAAAACTTGTCCCGGCGCCGCGCGCGAAGGCGCGCAAACAACAAACGGCGGCGCTGCGCGGCGAGCTTATCTATTCGAGCCCGTTCCGTCCCATCTGTAAAAACTTGTCCCGGCGCCGCGCGCGAAGGCGCGCAAACAACAAACGGCGGCGCTGCGCGGCGAGCTTATCTATTCGAGCCCGTTCCGTCCCATCTGTAAAAACTTGTCCCGGCGCCGCGCGCGGAGCTGGCCGGGATCGATGCGCAAGAGTTGGTTCATGTGCATGTCGATGGTTTCGCGCACGGCGGCGAAGGTCGCAACCGCGGCGCGATGCGCGCCGCCGATGGGCTCTGGGATGATGCCGTCAATGACGCCGAGACGCTCCAGATCCTGCGCGGTCAGGCGCAAAGCTTCGGCGGCGGTCTTGGCCTGGCCGTGGTCGCGCCACAGGATCGAGGCGCAGCCTTCCGGCGAGATCACGGAATAGATGGAGTGCTCGAGCATCAACACGACGTTACCGGCGGCGAGCGCGATGGCGCCGCCCGAGCCGCCTTCACCGATGATGATCGAAATGAGCGGCACGCGCACATTGAGGCAGGTGTCGATACAGCGCGCGATGGCTTCCGCTTGGCCGCGCTCTTCCGCGTCCACGCCCGGATAGGCGCCGGCGGTGTCGACGAAGGTGATGATCGGCACGCCAAATCGATCGGCGAGTTCCATCAGGCGCTTGGCCTTGCGATAGCCTTCGGGGCGCGCCATGCCGAAATTGTGTCGGATGCGAGTCTCGGTGTCGCGGCCTTTCTCGAGGCCGATCGCCATGACCGAGCGGCCAAGGAAACGGCCGAGACCGCCGATGACCGCGGCGTCTTCGCCGAAACTGCGGTCGCCCGCGAGCGGCATGAAGTCGTCGATCAGCGCCTTGAGATAGTCGACCGCGTGCGGGCGGTCGGGGTGGCGTGCGACCTGGGTCTTCTGCCAGGGGGTGAGTTTAGCGTAAGCCGAGCGCAGGTCCTTATCGACCCGCGTTTGCAGACGGCTGACTTCCTCGGCGATGTTGATGCCGTCGGTGTCCGACAAATGCCGCAGCTCGGCGATCTTGCCTTCGAGTTCGGCGATCGGTTTTTCGAAGTCCAGAAAGTGCATGGCCTACGTTAGCTCCACACTCACGTTCCGGTTTTTCCCGGAATCTTAGGCTGCGGCGCGGGTCCTGTGAACCTTGGATTAAGTTTACGCCGCAAAAGGCGCGTAGAAATGACGATCTAAGGTTAAAAAGTCAACCACCGGGCGACCCCCATCCTCGACATGTAGCAGACGTAATGTGACAGCTATACAACAGGTTGTGGATACATATGCAGGCCGGAGACGATCGCCTCGAAATCCCTGTCCTTTTCCGGGGTGATCTGGCCGTTACGGATGGCGAAGTCGATGATCACCAGGCCGACGTTGAACTTGAACCGGTTGGTGGTTCGCACCAGCCGCAGGACCTCGCGGACGGGCATCAATTCAAAGCCGACGATCTCCTCCGACGGCTTCGGTTTGGCGTTCGCCGGCATCTCAAGATCGAAGCAAAACAAAGTGTCGGCGCGCAGGCCGCCGTCGCGTTCGCAGGCGTAGGTAATGACGCTCGCGGGTTTGGCCGTCTTGGCGCGCGCGGCGTCGATAGAAGCCTCTTCCTCGCATTCCTTGATGACATTCTTGATCAACGACAGGCCCGCCGGTTGGCCGCCCGCGACCATGTTATCGAGCTTGCCCGGTTCGATCATACGGTCGGTCGCCCGCGTGCCGATCCACAAGTGCAGACCGTCCTTCTTTTTCACGAAACCGTTCACATGCACACCGTAGGCGCGCACGCCGAAGGCGGGAACCAGGCCGCGGTCCATCTGGAAGTATTCGCTTTCGCTCCAGCGGTTCTTCACGCTGTAAAGCTCCTTACGCAGACCTGGGAAGTGACCGGTTTTGCGGAGCTGCGACGCGACGTCCCTGATAGCTTCGGTACGCGCTTTTGGGGTCTTCAGCTTGGGACTCAGGGCAATGCCGTCCTTCGCTGCGACGAAGATCTTCCGTAGGTCCTTGTGCCCTTTTAGGGCGCGCACCCGTTCATGGGTAATCCATCCCACCTGCGTGCCTGCCACCGTGAACGGCGCGAAGCGTTTGGGTCGCCAGCGGTTGCACAAATTAACCTTATCGAGATAGCTCATGAACGGACCACTCTGACACGCTATGGGTAAAGTCGGGTGTAAAGTCTGGATTCTATCTGAACGCGGTTTGCTCTAGAATCACCCATATGAAAGAACGCATTCCGTTTGTCGTCGCCGTCGCGGCCACCGTCGTCTGGCTTGCGGTCGTGGGGCTGTACCTCTCGCAAATGTCCTGGCCGGGTCTCATGGCCCTCGAACCCATGGCGCTCGCCGCGCTGTTGACGGCAACCGCCGGCCCGCTTGTCGCGCTGTGGCTCGTCATGGTGGTGCTCGAGCAGCGCCGGGCCGCGGCGCTCATGATGCAACGGTTCGCCGAACTCGCGAACCAGGAGCGACGCACCCAGCAGCAGGCCGAGACGTTGGCGCGGTCCATCACTGAAATGCAGAGGCAATCCACCGACGCGCTGTCGTCGGAGACGCGCAAACTCGCGCTCCAGGATCTCGCCTCCAGCGCCGCGGTGCTCGCCGAACGTCTCGGTGTGATGAAGCGCGATGTGGTCGCCGCGACATGGGTGCGTTTTGGCGCGGGCGACACCACGGTATTTGTGCAGGCATTCCTGAACTTCGCGGGGGCGCATCCTGACATCGCCGAGCGTATCGGCGAAGCCGCGGTGCGTGATCAAGCTGCGCGCGCGGCGCTCGCGGGTTTCGTGCGCCGGTATGAACAACTCGCCGATCTCGCGCGCAGCGACAAACTCCTGCGTGCCGTCATCGAGGACGGGGCGCTGGGACGCGGCTACCGCCTGTTCAAACAGGCCGACGATCTCGCGGCGCTCGCGACGACACCGCATGTGTCGGTGGAAGAGGCGGCCGACGATTTGCGCGATCGTCTTGATGGGCTTTCGCGCCGTCTTGAAACCGTCGGGGATGAATGATGGCCGGTTGGCTGCGCGCGCTCTTCGGCGAAAAGCCCAAACCGAAAGCCGCCAAGCCCCGGCAGAAGACCGTACTCCCGCCGTCGGAGCGTGCGGCCTTGCTGAAGGAGGCTCTGGCTGCGCACCGCGCCGGCCGCTCTCATGTCCGCGACGCCCTTGAACGTCAGCTCGACGAATACCGCGCCAAGATCCCGCGTCCCGGGCGCGATCCGGAGGCCACGGAGCGTATGCTCAGCCTCCAACAGGCGGACGGCGCCCTCAAGCGCCTGATGGGCCACGATTTGAAGCGCTTCCTGGTGCTGGTGGGCATCCGCGAGCTCCTGGACGAACAAGCCGCGGCGCCTAAATCGACTCGGGCCCTAACAAAGCGTTGATAAATCACGCTTTTCTTTGAGGGTTCGCCCGCCAGAGTCCCTTGACCCCAGGGCCTTCAACAGGTACAACGCCGGGCTTTCCGGGGGTCCCTCAGGTGGGAAACCCCGCTTTTATAAAGGATTTGAGCCATGGCACGCCGTTGTGCAGCCACCGGCCGCGGCGTTCAAAGCGGCAACAACGTCAGTCACGCCAACAACAAGACCCGTCGCCGGTTCCTGCCGAACCTGCATCAGGTCACGTTGCTCTCGGACGTGCTGCGCCAGCGCGTGCGCCTGCGCGTTTCGTCGAATGGTCTGCGCACCATCGAAAAGCGCGGCGGTATCGACGCTTTCCTGCTCTCGACGCCGGATGCGAAGCTCGAAGAGAGCGCGCTGGTGATCAAGCGTCGCATCAAGCGCGCCCAGGCCAAGATCGCCGCCTAATCGGCATCTGAACCAAATACAAAAAGCCCGCTGGTAACAGCGGGCTTTTTTATTTTGGGGATCCGAGGACCGCCCCAGCCGCTTGGGCGGGTGAGGGATGAAGGACCTTCGACAGCCAGCCGGTCCGCGCGAGACCGGCCTCAGCCTCGGCCCAAGAAACGGCCGCGGCATCTTGCGACCAATGCCCGGCGGATGCTTCGTCACACCAGTACTTCAGCTTCGGCATGGCCTTTAAATGCGCGCCGGACGCCATGAACACGCGCATGGCAGCTTCGTCACGCCAGATCGATTTTGTCCAAAAAATCCTGTCTGGACCGCCGCGCACGTCGATCGCGAGACACCCCTCCGCGCCACGGACCTGCGTGTTGCACCGGCTGGTGTGCCAGGCGAAGGGAAAAAGGAACCAGAAGTTCCTCAGCCGCAAACGGGTGACCGAGACATGAATCATCGGTCATCCATATCTTGCTTAGCGGTTTTCGGCGAGGGCGCTGCCTTGTGCGCGCGCCACATTGCTCTTTACCGCGGCTTCAAGCGTCGCCGCGCCGGCTTCGGCCGTCGCCGCGGCCGTCATGAGGCGGCCGCCCTGTTCGGTGATCTGCGTGCGGGCGTCGGCCGCAAGAGCGGCGTCGCAATAGGACTTCGCGTCATCGGCCTTGCCCTGCGCGAGATAGGCTAGGCACAGGTTCTGGCGGGCGATCAGGTGATTGGCCGGTTGCGTCTTCGTCCGTAGGACATCCTTGGCGAACCGGATCGCCTGGGCGTGCTGGCCCTTGGACAGTGCGTCGGTGGATTGATTCACGGCCGGCGAGTTGGCCGACCAAATCAGCTGCGTTTCGGCCGCTTGGGACGGCGCGGAAAGGGCGAAAAGGGTTGCTCCGGCGATAACCGCGGCAAAAGTGAGCCTAAAAAATGCCTTTTTTTCCATGGCTTATCTCCTGCGAAGGATTTCTGAAGCGCTCGCTTCAGGCGCCGGGGAAAATAGGCTAGAAAACCGTGAATAACATTCCTTAAAACGGAATAAGAGCGGTAAATATCATGAATAACCTAGATTGGAGCATTCTCCGGGATTTCATCGCGGTGGCTGAGACAGGAAGCCTGTCTCAAGCCGCGCGTCGGCTGCGTTTGTCGCAGCCCACCCTGTCCCGCCGCATCGCCGCGCTCGAAGAACAGTTGAAGGCGCAGCTCTTTCAGCGCACGCCGCGCGGTCTTCTCCTCACCGACGCAGGTGAGCAAGTTCTCGCCGGCGCGCGCCGCGTGGAAGAAGAGGCCTTGGCGATCGAACGCCAGGCCGAAGCGGCGCATCAGACGCTCACCGGCACGGTCCGCATCTCGGTGACCGAAGGACTCGGGTCGCTGTGGCTGCCACGCAAGCTCGCCGCGTTTCACGCTTCGTATCCTGGCGTGTGCGTCGAGGTGCTGGTCGACAATCGCACGGTCAACCTGATCCGCCGTGAGGCCGACATCGCGATCCGCATGTTCCGGCCCGAGCAGCCAGATCTCATCGCCAAGAAAGCAGGTGATCTTGTGATGGGGCTTTATGCTTCGCGCGGCTATCTCGACCGTCACGGCCGTCCGACCAAGCCCAGCGATCTCAAGGACCATTATCACGTCGGCTTCGACGAAAGCATGAGCACGCATCCCGGCGTGCAGAAGCTCGAGCGCAACTTCGTCACCGAGCGCATCGTGCACCGTTCCTCCAGCTTCGTCGGTCAACTTTCGGCGACATTGGCGGGCATCGGCATCGGCGCCCACGACTGTGTGCTCGCGGATGCCGAACCGACGCTCGAACGGTTGTTACCCGATGTATTCAGGCACGAAGTGGAGATTTGGCTGGTGACGCATGCGGACCTGCGCCGCAGCGCGCGCATCCGCGCCGTGTTCGATTTCCTAAGCGATGTCATCGCGGCGGACCGTACGACACTGACGGGCGGCGCGCCCGTTATGGGGAACGCGGCGTAGCGCCGTTCGTCCCTACGGGAATACGGCGTTAGCTTTTAGGCCGTGGCGGCGAGATGCCCGGAAATCATCCGCCATGTCCGGCAGCGTGAGTGCTTGCTCTAAAACACCGACGGCGCGCCCATGCGGCCGCGGCGGCTCCACACGTCCTCTTCGAACAAGTCCGTGAGCTGGCTCATCACGGCGCCACCGAGCTCGTCGGCGTCCATGAGGGTCACGGCGCGGCGGTAGTAGCGTGTCACGTCGTGGCCGATGCCGATGGCGAGCAGTTGAATGTCCGACTGGTTCTCGATGTACGAGATCACCTCGCGCAGATGGTGCTCGAGATAATTGCCCGGGTTCACCGACAATGTTGAATCGTCCACCGGCGCGCCGTCCGAGATCACCATCAGGATGCGGCGTTGCTCGGGACGCGTGGCGAGACGGTTGTGCGCCCAGGCGAGCGCTTCTCCATCGATGTTTTCCTTGAGGATGCCTTCGCGCAGCATCAGGCCGAGGTTGCGGCGCGCGCGGCGCCACGGCGTATCGGCGGCCTTGTAGATGATATGACGTAGGTCGTTGAGGCGGCCCGGGGTGCTCGGCTTGCCGGTGTCGTTCCACAGGCGGCGCGACTGGCCGCCTTTCCATTGACTGGTGGTGAAGCCGAGGATATCGACCTTCACCGCGCAGCGTTCCAGGGTACGCGCAAGGATGTCCGCCGTCATGGCCGCGATGGTGATGGGGCGGCCGCGCATGGATCCGGAGTTGTCGATCAGCAGCGTGACGACCGTGTCGCGGAATTCGGTTTCTTTCTCGCGCTTGAACGATAGGGAATGCGTCGGGTTGGCGACGATGCGTGCGAGGCGGCTCGCGTCGAGCAACCCTTCCTCGAGATCGAAGTCCCAGCTGCGCGTCTGCTGCGCCATGAGGCGGCGTTGCAGGCGGTTGGCGAGGCGCGAGACCACGCCCTGCAAATGCGCGAGCTGGCGATCGAGCTGCAAGCGCAGGCGCACCAGCTCCTCGGCATCGCACAGATTGGCGGCGTCCTCGACTTGGTCGAAGCGCGTGGTGAAGATCTTATAGCGCTCTTCCTGGGGGCCTTGGTTGTGGCCGGGGCGCGGACGTGACTGCTGTGCGTCGGCTTCCGCCTCCGCCGCTTCCATGGTCGGCTGACCTTGGGATTCGATGTCCGATTCCGCCTCGTCGCCCTGCACGGTCTCGCTGCTGGCCGGCGTCTGGCCCTGATCGTCGCCGTTCTCGGTGCTCTCGTCCTTCTTGTCCTGGTCTTCGGACTCCTGAGGCTCGGATTCCTTTTCGGTCTCGTTGTTTCCGTCCTCGTCGTCTTCCTGCTCCAGTTCCTCGGCGTCGTCGTTCTCGAGGTTCAGGGCCTGGATGAGCTTTCGCAGGACATCCGCGCTGGCCTTCTGATCGTGGATGTTGGCGGCGAGTTCCTTGAGCGAGGTGTCCAGTTTCTCGCCGAAGGCTTCCTTCAGGATGCCGCGCACATGCATGCCGATAGCGCCGAGCGGCGCGCCGTCGCAGGCATCGTGGATCAGGACCTTCAGCGCGTCACCGCGCTCGATCTGCTCATAACTCCGCGCCGCCTGATAACCTTCCAGCGACAGGCGCTGCTCGAGGGCGCCCGAAAGATTGCCGCGTACGCCGGCATATTGCTGCGCGCCGAGAACCTCGACCCGCGCCTGTTCCATGACGTTGTAGGCGTCGATGGCTTCTTTGTTCACCGGCATGCGGCGGGCGTGAACGCCCGCGCTGTGGTGACGCAGCTTCAATGCCGCCGCGTCCGCCGCGCCGCGCAAGCGGGTCACGGTTTCTTTGGTCAGCTTGTGCGGCGGCGAGGGCAGACGCACCTCGCCGGTGACCGTCGGACCTTTTTGATTGGCGGAAACGGGCGAATAGACAACCGTCAACTCGCGCCGGTTCGCGATGCCCTTCACCGCCGCGGTGGTCGCGGTTTTGAAGGTCTCGGTGCGCGAGAGTCCCTTGTCCGATCCGGAATAGGGCGGTTTCATGCTTGTTCGCTAAGCGACGGCTTCCACCGCGCTCCCGGCAATATCCTCACCGAAACAGCGCTGATAGTACTCGGCGATCACCGGGCGTTCGGTCTCGTCGCACTTGTTGAGGAAAGTGACGCGGAACGAATAACCGACGTTGTTGAAGATCTGATTGTTCTCGGCCCAACTGATGACGGTGCGTGGGGACATCACGGTCGAGATGTCGCCGGCGATGAAGCCGGTGCGGGTCAGGTCGGCGACTTCCACCATCGCCGAGATGATCTTCTTGCCGGCGGCCGTATCATAGCCCTTCACCTTGGCGAGCACGATGTTGGTTTCTTCGTCATGCTTCAGGTAATTGAGGGTCGCGACCACGTTCCAACGGTCCATCTGACCCTGGTTGATCTGCTGCGTGCCGTGATAGAGGCCGGTCGTATCACCGAGGCCAATCGTGTTGGCGGTGGCGAACAGGCGGAACGCGGGATGCGGACGGATCACTTTGTTCTGATCCAGCAGCGTCAGGCGGCCTTCGACTTCCAGCACGCGCTGGATCACGAACATCACGTCCGGGCGGCCCGCGTCATATTCGTCGAACACCAGCGCGATGGGACGTTGCAGCGCCCACGGCAGCAAACCCTCGCGGAACTCGGTCACCTGTACGCCTTCGCGAATCACGATGGCGTCCTTGCCGATGAGATCGATACGGCTGATGTGGCTGTCGAGGTTGATACGCAAGCACGGCCAGTTGAGGCGCGCCGCCACCTGTTCGATGTGCGTCGACTTGCCGGTGCCGTGATAGCCCTGCACGAGCACGCGCCGGTTGTGCGCGAAGCCGGCGAGGATGGCGAGCGTGGTGTCGTGATCGAAGCGGTAGGCGGGATCGACGTCCGGCACATGGTCGCCGCGGGTCGAGAACGCCGGCACCTTCATATCGATATCGAGGCCAAAGACGTCGCGTACGGACAGCTGCTTATCGGGCGCCGTCATCACTAGGTCGTCACGCGCACTTTCGTTCCGCTTGCTCATAACGCTCTCTCACAACCTCTCGCAAAGAAGGGTCTTATGGCACGCCGGGCATGGCCCGGCCAAGGTCACCATACAGCCCTGAATTATATGGGGATATGACCAACCCGCCGAAAGCCGAAAATGGGCCTAGCGCCTGATCCCGAAAAGTGGACGCCGGTTTTCGGACAAGATCAGGCGCAAATCTAAAAAAGTCGGGTTAGGTGGCCGCCGCAAGACCCGCGCGAAGCGTCTGATAGGCTGCGTTGATGACCTTCATCCGGTTCTCCGCCTCCGCGGAACCGCCGTTGGCGTCCGGATGGTACTTTTTCACCAGCGCTTTATAGCGCTCCTTCAATGTTTCGAGGGTCACGGGTCCTGAGAGGTCGAGCACCTTCATGGCCCGCATGCGTGCCGTGGCGCCGCCAGGCGTGGCGCGGCTTTGCGCGTCTTCCGCACGGGCCTTCTTTTTGTCCTCGAAATCGGTTCCGGCCGCAAATCCAAACGGATCGTTCACGCGCGCCCCCGGTCGTCCGGCCCGATAGCCGGCGCCTAAGGTGCCCAACTTCCATGTCGGTCGCTCCCAGGTCGCGGCGCTGCGGATCTCGGCCTCAAGATCGGCGACAGATGAGCCGGCATGAAAATCCCAGCGCGCGTTGTAAGCGCGCACATGTTCCAGGCAGTACATGACATAGTCCGCGAGTCGCCGGTCCCTTGGCGCGCGGTACTCACCGGCGGCGGCGCAGCCGTCCCAGGCGCACGGCGTCGTCGCCGTGTTTTTGCCGGTGGAACAGGTGAAACGATCGCGTGTTTCGGACATCGGTTGAATATGGTGAGGGGTCTGAAAATCCGCAATCTTGTTTCTTTTTTCGCGCTGTGCTTCTGCTGATGCGTGACCCCAGAAAGCGGAAACCGGTTTTTGGAAAAGGTCACGCATAAAAGAAAGAGCCATGACCACATACGCAAATCGCATCCGCACAAAGCTCACCGAGTCGTTAGCGCCGACGCGTCTCGAGGTCGAGGACGACAGCAATCGCCATCATGGCCACGCGGGTGCGCACCCGAGCGGTGAAACGCACTTCAATGTGACGGTTGAATCGGCCGCGTTCGCGGGCAAGAACCGCGTTGCGCGCCAGCGCCTCGTCTACGGCATCCTCGCCGATGAACTGCGCGAGCGTGTGCACGCGCTGTCGCTGAAGCTCACCGCACCGGGAGAGTAGTCACTCTCCTCGATAAAATTCAGGATATTCCCGCTTCACGATGGCGCTGGTGGTCGCCCAAGTGTGGCAGGTGTTGAGGAAGTGCGGCATCGCGCGCGGCTGACCGCTTGCTTGCTGCTCACTCTGACGCTTCAGCCGCGCGCGAACCATCGTTTGCATCAACGTCGTCGCCACCGGCCCGATCAGTGAGCCCATATGCGTGCAGCCGTGCGTCGCGCCGAGGAGCGTCGCGACCTTCTGCGTGAAGCCGGGCCGGATCACGAGGCCGGTCAATTTGCCGTAGGCGGGCGCGATCGACGGGCAGATCCGCCACGGGTGATAGTCCATCGCCGCTTCCGCGGCGGTGATGGTCATCTTGGAATCGACGGTGATGCGTAAGTGCATGTCGTGAATCGGTTCGCCGGCGGGGATCACGGATTCATTTTGCGAACTGGCGCCCCAGGTGCTGATCGTCTCCGTCTTCACGTCCGTCAGGCGGCCGTCGACGTCCCACTGGCCGTCGGCGCGCTCATACCCTTGGCAGACGAGGGTGCGTTTGTGCATCAGTTTGCGGGGCACGGGCGGCGGAAGCGGCATCAGCCTTCTCCCGTATAGAGGCTCGGGAATTGATCGCGGGTGACGTCGCCATCAGACTTCCAGGCGTGACATTGATTCACGAAGAATGCGGTCACCGGCTCGCCGCGCGCTTCCTTGTCCTTGAGCGCCTTGTAGCCGCTGGGCGACAGAAGCTGGTACGCGGTGTTGGCCATCGGGCGCAGAAGGTCGACAAGATGCACGCAGCCTTGCGTGCCGCCGAGCGCCTGACGCACGGCGTTATTGAAACCCTTGCCGAGGTTCAAGCCGACCAGTCGCTGGAAATTCGGCGTGATCGACGGGCACATATTGAACGGTGTGTAATCCATCGCCGCGGCGGCCTCGCGGATATTGAGCGCGGCGTCGATGGTGATGCGCAAGCCCATGCCGTGTACCGGCACGCCGGCTTTCACCTCGCCGCGGTCGGTGCTGGGATAGGAGTATGTCTTCGCGTCCGTGAGCCAGCCGTCGATGTCGAACAGGCCGTCCTCGCGCTCGTACCCTTCGCAGGTGATCGTGCGCGTATGAATCAGATCGCGGTTGTTTGGGGGCGTTAAAGGCATTCGGCGGATATACGCGCGCGCGTCAAACCCGGCAAGCGCAGGGCCGTTCTAGCAGCTATGCAGGGAAAATAGCGCTAAGCCGCCCCGTAGCTCTCGCCATAGATATAGGCGTTGCGGTCCTTAAGATCCTGTTCCAATTCGCCGTTATAGACGGCGTACAGGTCGCGGACCGAGACCATGCCGACGACCTTGTTATCCTCGACCACCGGCAGATGGCGGTAATTGCGGCTTTTCATCATGCGAATGGCGTCGGACGCCGTGTCGGACGGCGCCAGCGTATCGGGATCGGTGGTCATGACGTCGCGTACGGGCGTCGCGTCGGGGTCGAGACCGGCGGCGACAACGCGCACGGTCATGTCGCGTTCGGTGACGATCCCCACCAATCGCTCGAGGTCCATGACGAGCACGGCCGCGATCTTTTTATCGCGCATCAGGCGCGCGGCCTGGCGCACCGTATCGCGGGGGGACACCTTATGCAGGATTTGGTCGCCGATGACGTCGGGTACAATTCTTCGGATCATGACGCGCTCCTTCAATCGCTGTTGAAAGGGGTGGCACGACAAGCCTGACAGTCCTTTGATGAGGACGTGGTAGGCCTCCTCAAGAACGAAGCGTGAGTGTGACCTTGGCCCGGAAAGCGGTCAATGGTCCGAGGGGTCCCGGGCGGCTGTTACGCGGACTGGACTCAGCCCGAACGGTCCGCCGCCATGGCTTCGGACGCACTCTCGTCGTTCGGCTTGGGCGGCGTGACGCGCACCAGGGTCAACTGATTGCGCGCACGGCGTAAAACCTCGAATCGGAACCCGTGGAACAGGAATTTTTGACCGGGTTCCGGGATCGTACGGGCTTCGTAAAGCACAAGACCCGCTACGGTTGAGGCCTTGTCGTCCGGCAGGTCCCAGTCGAATTCGCGGTTCAGGTCGCGCAACGTCACGCTGCCGTCGATGAGATAGGAGCCATTGGTTTGCGGCCGCACGCCGGCCACGGCGACATCGTGCTCGTCGCGGATGTCGCCGACGATCTCTTCCAGAATGTCTTCCAGCGTCAGCGCGCCCAGAAGCGTGCCGTACTCGTCCACCACCATGGCGAAATGCTCGCGGCGGGCGCGGAAGGCGTTGAGCTGGTCGAGCAACGTGGTGGTCGCGGGAATGAACCAAGGCTTGATGGCCAGGCGCACCACGTCGACCTTTTCGGCTTGGCCTTCCACCGATTCCAGGGCGCGCAGAAGCGCCTTCGCGTGGATGAGGCCGACGATATTGTCCGGCTGATCGCGCCACAACGGAATACGGGAGTAGGGCGACGCGGCCATCTGTTCGATGATCTGCGCGATGGGAAGGTCCGCGTCGATGGTGATGAGTTTTTGGCGGTGCACCATCACGTCGCTGACGGGGTATTCGGCGAGATCGAGCACGCTGCGCAGCATGGCGCGTTCGTGTTTGACCTCGTGGATGATCTGCTTGTCGGCCATCTGCACTTCGATCGCGCCGCGCAACTCCGCCAGGACTTCCTTGGCCGAGCGCGAGACGGTGGTGCTCAGTTTGAACATGCGCAGGGCGCCGTTCACAAAATATTCAATCGCCGCGTTGAACGGCTTGAACAGGCGCATGAGAAAATACATGACGCCCGCGCACTTGAGCGAAGCGGAAGTGGTGTACAACAACGCGTAGGTCTTCGGCAGGATCTCGCCGTAGATCACCACCAGCACGGTCATGATGGCGGTGGCATAGAATACGCCCTCGTTGCCGAACATATCGATCATGAGGCTGGTGGTCAGTGCTGAAGCCAGGATGTTGACGAGGTTGTTGCCGAGAAGAACGGTCGAGATCATCTCCTCGCGTTCGTCCAGAAGTTTGGCCACTGTGCCGGCGCGCGGATCGCCCTCGGACTCCAGTTGGTGCATCAGTGGCTTTGATGCGGTGGTCAAAGCGGTTTCCGCGACCGAAAAGAACGCTGCGACGGTCAGCAGCACAAGTACCGCGAAAAGAACGAAAAGCATGGCAAGTTCCTCACAAGGAACGGTGAAGCGGAAATGGTGGATTAAGAGGCGAGCGCCGCGGTCAAGGTCGCCTCGAGCGCGGTGGCGGGAACGTCGCGGGACATGAAGGCGTCGCCGATCCGGCGCGCGAGCACGAAATTCACGGCGCCGTCCTTCATCTTCTTGTCCTGACTCATATGCGCGATGAGCATCGCTGGCGTGATCGCGCCGCGCGTGCTGTGGCGCGGCGGATCGACTGGCAGGCCCACGGCTTTCAGATGCGCGCGCACGCGGGCTGCGTCTGCGGCGGGACAAAGGCCAAGGCGCGCGGAAAGTTCGAACGCCAGGACCATGCCGATCGCCACGGCCTCGCCGTGCAACAGGTTGCCGCCATAGCCCATCTCGGCTTCCAGCGCATGGCCGAAGGTATGGCCGAGGTTCAGAAGGGCGCGTACGCCGCCTTCCTTTTCGTCGGCCGCGACGACTTTGGCTTTTGCGTTGCAGCTGGTCACGATCGCCTCGCGCAAGGCGGCGTGCCCGCCATCCAGTGCGGCGGCGCCGTTTTTCTCAAGCCAGGCCCAGAAGTCTGCGTCTCCGAGCAGGCCGTATTTGGCCACTTCGGCGTAGCCGGCGAGCAATTCGCGGCGCGGTAGCGTGGCGAGGACGTCGGTATCGGCGATCACCAGGCGCGGCTGATGGAAACTGCCGACGAGATTCTTGCCGGCGGCGGTGTTGATGCCGGTCTTGCCGCCCACCGAACTGTCGACCTGCGACAACAGGGTGGTCGGGATCTGTACGAAGTCCACGCCGCGCATAAGGACCGAGGCGGCAAAACCGGCAAGATCGCCGATCACGCCGCCGCCGAGGGCGACAATCATGGTGCCGCGCTCGCACTTGGCCGCCAGCATCGCGTCCAGAAGTTTGGCGAGATGGTCGAAGTCCTTGCTCGCTTCACCCGCGGGGATGATCGCATGGTCGGCGCGGATGCCGGCGTTCGTCAGCGCCTGTGTCAGCGGCGCGAGATACAGCGGCGCGACATTGCTATCGGTGACGATGAAGACGCGCTTCTGGGACAGCACGGGCGCCATCAGCGCTGCGGCCTGCGCGAGCAAATCCCGCCCGACGTGAATGTCGTAGGACCGCGCGCCCAGGGGCACGCGCACCACTGTTGCGGTTTCCCGCGCGCTTTCGGAAGAAGAGGGGGCCGTCATGGCTGAGGGCATCGCGTGTCAGTCTTTCGTGATGAGCCGCGCGCCCAGGAACTCCTCGACGGCGGCGAGCACGCGGGTGCAGGTCAAGGTCGGATTGTCATGGCCCGTTTCGACGGCGATGTCGGACTCGGCATAGACCGGGTAACGCACGTCGATCAGGCGCGCGAGCACTTCGCGCGGATCGCTTCCGTTCAGAAGCGGGCGGTGCGTGCGGCCTCTCGTGCGCTGCGACAGGGTATCGAGGTCGGCTTTCAGCCACACGGAAACCGCACGCTCCCGAATCAGCGCCCGCGTGTCAGGGTCCATGAAGGCGCCTCCGCCGGCCGCCAAGATGCTTGGCGTGCCATGCAGGAGGCGGGTCATGACGCGGCGCTCGCCGTCACGGAAGTAGGGTTCCCCGTATTTCTGGAAAATCTCGGCGATGGAGCATCCGGCCGCCTGTTCGATCTCCGCATCGGCGTCGATGAAAGGGATGCCCAGGCGTCCGGCGAGGCGGCGGCCGATGCAGCTCTTGCCCGCACCCATCAGTCCCACGAGCACGATGGTGCGGTCGAGGGCGCCCTCGTTTTTGGGCGCCCCGCTTTTTTCGCTCGGGCCTTGGGTCTGGACCATTTCACTCACGGGATCGCGTTGCTCAACGCCTTGTCATATCAATTAAGTCTTTGGTTGCATGGACATTATCACACGCGTTCATTAGTGTCTGCCTAACGGCTGATCGGTAAAATAAGGGCTATTGGAGCATGGTGAAATTCGTCGTTCTGGGTGTGCTTGCGCTGGTGGTGGCCGGGGCCATCGTCCTTATGACATGGGATATGCCGGCGCCGACGACCACCATTGAAAAAGTGATTCCGAATGAGCGTTTCAATAAATAAGCCACCCCGCGCGGCGCGCGGGGCGTTTTTCACGTCGTCCGCCGCGCTCATTGGCGCGGCTTTTTTGCTGGGCTCACAGGCCTTTGCGCAGAGCGCGCCCGTGTCGCTTCTTCCGTCCCAAGCGCCTGCGCCGGACGCCGCCACGGCGCCCGAGCCGCCCGTGCCCGACGATGCGGAACCGGCCGAGGAATCTTCGGCCCCTGCGATTTCCTCGAGCAGCCTCGATGCGCCCAGCACCGACCGCATTGGATTGATCGATGCCGCCGGCGGCGGCTTCTCCGCCGACATGTGGCACGGCACCGATCTTGAACTCCTGCGCCGTGTGCTGCCGCAACTTCCGCGGCGAATGGACTCCCTGGCGCAACGCCGGCTCGCGCGCGCGCTCTTGCTCTCCGCGGCCGCGCCGCCCGCAGCGCCGGGCCCCGCGGCGCCGCCCGTGGTCGGTGGGGATAACGCCAGTCCGGCACCGCCCGCGCCTCCCGCGCAGTGGCTTCTCGAAACGCGCTTGATCGGCCTTGCCGCCATCGGCGATTGGGACGATGCCCTGGCCCTGATGGACCTCGTGCCCGCCGATCAGATGACCGACGGCCTTCGTAAACTGCGCGCCGACGGCGCGATGATCACGGGTCGTACCAACGACGCCTGCGCCGAAGCGCAAACCGCCCTCAGCGCCACGGGGGATGCGTACTGGCAGAAGATCCAGATTTACTGCAACTTCGCCAACAACCAGGCCAGTGCCGCGTCCCTCGGCCTTTCGGTGCTGCGCGAACAAGGCGTGCAGGACCCGCTGTTTTTCTGGACGGTCGATCTTCTGAACGGCAACCGTCGTCTCAGCCCGCCCAATCTCGGACGGCCCGAGCCCGTGCACCTCATGATGCTCGCGAAAGCCGGCGGCCCTGTGCCGGATTCGATCATTCAGGGCGGTGACCCGACGACGCTGGCCGTTGTCTCTGGCATCGCGCCGCCGCCCGACGATAAGAACGACAAGACACCCGCCGCGCAGAAGGCCGAGCGCGCCAAGCTCGCCGCGGAATCGCGCATCACCGTGGCCGAGCGCGCGGTCGCCGCCGGCACCCTCGACGCCGAACGCCTGCGTCTCCTTTATCGCCAGATGAACATCAAGGACGAAGCGCCGCCGGCATTGGCGACGGTCACCG